>CERE01034142.1_pt1 | contig 20521 bp, 31 predicted proteins | sample 530911 | NCBI WGS metagenome assembly CERE01 (sample SAMEA2621092, study PRJEB7988) | marine metagenome | biome: marine biome (ENVO:00000447); feature: mesopelagic zone (ENVO:00000213); material: "saline water (ENVO:00002010), including plankton (ENVO:xxxxxxxx)" | depth 800 m
ATCACCGTCAACGATTATTTATCGAAGCGCGATTGCGAAGAGATGAGTCCGCTCTACCAAGCACTGGGTTTCAGTGTCGGCTGTGTTGAGCCGGGAATGACGCCCGATCAGCGGCGACAGGTTTACGCCTGCGACATTGTCTATTGCACCAACAATGAATTGGTATTCGATTATCTGAAGGATTATCTGGTGTGGAAGGCCGCGCCGGATGTTATGCATCGCTATGCCGAGCGTCTTAAGGGAAATGAAACGCTGGATAGCGAGCTAGTGATGCGTGGTTTGCATTACGCCATTATCGACGAAGCGGACAGCATCTGCATGGATGAAGCGAGAACGCCGTTGATCATCTCGGCCAACAACCCTGCCAATGACACAGAGGCCTTGATGTACCAGCAGGCGCTAGATATTGCCTCTCAGTTGCAAGAAGACACCCACTACACCCGCTATGAGAAGCTCAAGCAAGTCGAGTTCAAGGATGCTGGCGAAGAGCTCATTGATCGCTTGGCAAGTTCGCTTGGGGCCTATTGGGTGGGGCGGGTAAGGCGTTATGAGCTAGTGCGGCAGGCCTTGATTGCGCAATTGTTTTTTTTGCGCGATCGGCATTACTTGGTGCGCGACGAAAAGGTTCAAATTATTGATGAGCATACCGGTCGCGTAATGGCCGACCGCAGCTGGGAAAAAGGCCTGCATCAGTTGTTGGAAATAAAGGAAGGCTGTCCGAATACGGCATCTCGGGAAACATTGGCTAAGGTCAGTTATCAGCGCTTTTTTCGACGCTATCGATTTTTTGCCGGTATGACGGGTACAGCTAAAGAAGTTCGGCAGGAATTCTGGGACATCTATCAAAAACAGGTTTGTGGTGTGAGCACTCACCACCCGTTGAGACGTTTACAGCTGGGTAGTCGGTTGCTGGCCACTCAGCAGCAGCAGATGGCCGCAATCGTTAGTGCCGCTCGGGTGATTGTGGATCAGGGGCGCTCGGTTATGATCGGCACCAGTACTGTTGGCGCGTCGGAGCGGGTTGCCCAAGCGCTAGCGGCTGGCGGAATAACCGCTCAATTATTGAATGCAAAGCAAGATCACCTGGAGGCTGAGATCATTGCTGAGGCTGGCCAGCCGGGGCGGGTGACCATTGCCACCAGTATGGCTGGACGCGGCACCGACATTAAGCTTCACCCGGAGGTTGAAAGGCGGGGTGGTTTACACGTTATTCTCTCGGAATTACAAGATGCTGGCCGGATCGATCGCCAGCTGGCGGGGCGTTGCGCGCGCTTTGGTGATCCTGGCAGCGTAGAGCTGATTGTCTCGCTGGACGATGAGTGGCTGTCAGACCACTGGACGCGCCCTTGGTTGTCACCTTGTCTGGGGGTGTCTTGGGGGCAGCGAATTGGCCTGCTGATCATGAAGTGGCAACAAAAAATGCGCGAGCGAAGACACAAGAAGATGCGTTATCAGTTACTAAAGACCGACGAGCAAAAAGGTGAAACCTTGGCTTTCACTCAGGGTAGCTTATAGTGCTTGCTCTACAATCAGTCGTCGATAATCGGCGGTACATATTAAGAAGCTATATCGTCCAGTTTGGGGGATAGATCGGGGTGTTTCATGGGCAGTAAAGAATGGAGTTGGCGTCAGCCGGCGGTGGTTGCAGCGTGGTGCTTGGTAGCAGTACTGCCGGCACAGACGTTGAAGGCTCAGGATACATCCCAGTTGAGCTGTCTACTTGAGCCGTCTAGTGAGACCAAACTTAGCAGTTCGGTGTCCGGAGTGGTGGCAAGGGTGGCTGCAGAGAGAGGTGGGCGTGTTCGCAAGGGGCAGGAGGTGTTGGCTCTTGAAAGTGAGCTGGATAAAGCGTCGCTCAAGAGCGCAAAGGCCCGAGCGGAGTTTGCCGCTCGCAAGCTGGAGCGCAATCGTCGTCTACTAGAGCAGCAATTGCTGTCTGATTTTGAGCGCGATGAGTTGGTCACCGAACACCAATTGGCTCTCTTGGCTGTTGGTGAGGCCCAATCTAGGCTCAGTCAGCGATCAATAAAGAGCCCCATTGATGGTGTGGTGGTAAAGCGCCATGTGTCGGTGGGGGAATATGTTGGCAGCGATCCGGTGATGGAGTTGGTGTCTCTTAATCCACTGCATGCTGAAGTGATTATGAGGGCCACGCGTTATGGTGAGATCACCGAGGGCATGGCTGTGAAGGTGCTGCTCAATGATCCTGCTGTGAAGAGTTCGACGGCTGAAAGCTATGAAGGTGTAGTTACCGTGGTGGATCGAGTTATCGACGCCGCCTCCAGTACTTTTGGTTTTCGCGTAAAAGTTGAAAATTCCTCCCTGGCTTTGCCGGCAGGGCTAAAGTGTTCGATTGAGTTTGCGTCTACGTCCATTGCCGCTCAATGACGTTATTATCTCCGATATCCGTCGATATAGAGGCATATTAGTCCTCTTTTGTTCAGCTTGCGGCTCTCTGTTGGGGCCGAGGTTTGGCTGTAACAGAGCCTTCTCTACGGTGTTTAATATTTATTCAAATTAGTGGTTGACTCCCTCTCGCCCCGTCTATAGAATTCCGCTTCCTTTTTTGATGTCTTCATCAGAGAGGGAAGTGTGTCGGATCGCATTAATTCGCGGTTCATGTTCTTTAAAGATTTTTGGAGTTTGGTTCACATGCAGAATCAACGCATTCGGATTCGCCTTAAGGCTTTCGATCACAAGCTAATCGATACTTCTACCCAGGAGATCGTTGAGACCGCTAAGCGTACAGGTGCCCAGGTGCGCGGCCCGATTCCGCTGCCGACTCGCAAAGAGCGTTTCACCGTTCTGGTTTCACCGCACGTCAACAAAGATGCGCGTGACCAGTACGAAATCCGCACACATAAGCGTTTGCTTGATATTGTTGAGCCAACTGAAAAAACCGTTGATGCACTAATGAAGCTAGATTTGGCTGCAGGTGTTGAGGTTCAGATCAGCTTAGGCTGATCTGTGTGGTAGGTAAGATTCAAGTTTAAATACAATTTGTGCCGATACCTGATTTATTCAGGTTGTGTAACGTTCTGAAATGGGCGGCCATAGCGGGTAAAAGCCCCGTACACTGAGAGGTTTAAGAAATGACTATTGGTATAGTCGGTCGTAAAAGCGGTATGACCCGCGTTTTCACCGAAGAAGGTGTTTCCCTTCCTGTATCTGTGATTGAGGTTTCTCCCAATCGCATCACCCAGGTTAAGAGTGAAGATACTGACGGTTACAGTGCTGTACAAGTAACCCTAGGTTCTCGTCGTGCCTCCCGTGTGACCAAGTCAGAAGCTGGTCATTTTGCCAAAGCATCTACCGAAGCCGGTCACGGCGTTTGGGAGTTGCGCAACGATGAAGGTGAAGCCTTCGAAGTTGGTGGTGAGATTACCGTTGCAGCTTTTGAAGCTGGTCAAATCGTAGATGTTACTGGTACATCCAAAGGTAAAGGATTTGCTGGTGGTGTTAAGCGTTGGAATTTTGCAATGCAAGACGCTACTCATGGTAACTCTATTTCCCACCGAGCTCCCGGTTCTATCGGACAGTGTCAGACTCCAGGTCGTGTGTTTAAAGGCAAGAAAATGGCCGGACACATGGGTGCTGAGCGCGTGACAGTCCAGAATTTGGAAATTGTTCGTGTTGATGCTGAGCGTAATCTTCTGTTGGTTAAAGGTGCCATCCCTGGAGCTCCAGGTGGTGATGTTATCGTTCGTCCAGCAGTTAAGCAGCGTAACGCCTAAGTTCGAGGGTTTCGACGATGGATTTAAATATTGCAACTCCCGAAGGCGCTAAAGGTACAGTTTCTGTATCTGACGTTGCATTCGGAAAAGAGTTTAATCAAGACCTGGTTCACCAGGCGGTAACTGCCTACTTGGCAGGTGCTCGTCAGGGTACCAAGGCACAAAAGAACCGCTCTGCGGTTTCTGGTGGCGGTGCTAAGCCGTGGCGTCAGAAAGGTACTGGCCGTGCTCGTGCTGGTACAATTCGTAGCCCGTTGTGGCGTTCTGGTGGCGTAACTTTCGCTGCTCAGCCTCGCGACCATGAGCAAAAGCTAAACAAGAAAATGTACCGTGCTGCATTGCGTTGCATTTTGTCTGAGCTGAATCGCCAAGAGCGTTTGGTTGTTGTTGAGTCCTTCGATATCGAAGCTCCAAAAACCAAGTCTCTGGTTCAGCAATTGGCTCAGTACGACCTGAAGGATGCGTTGATCGTATCTGACGAAGTAAGCGAGAACCTGTACCTGGCTTCACGTAACCTGCATAAGGTTGATGTTCGTGATGTTCAAGGTGTTGATCCGGTTAGTCTGATTCGCTTCGACAAGGTTGTAATGACTGTTTCCGCTCTGAAGAAATTTGAGGAGATCCTGGGATGAGTCAAGAACGCTTGTATAAAGTGCTGTTAGGCCCTGTGGTTTCTGAGAAAGCTGCGATGGCTGGCGATGCTAGCAATCAGGTAGTTTTCAAAGTTCTTCGCGATGCGGCAAAGCAAGAAGTTAAAGCGGCAGTTGAAAAACTGTTTGATGTCAAAGTTGAAGATGTTCGTACTCTTCTGGTCAAAGGTAAAACTAAGCGCACCCGTCATGGTATGGGCAAGCGTAGTGACTGGAAAAAAGCTTACGTACGTCTAGCTGAAGGTCAGGAAATTGACTTCAGCGTAGCGGAATAAGGGGATAGTTGCGATGCCTATTGTAAAACGTAAACCGACATCTCCGGGTCGCCGCTTCGTTGTAAGTGTTGTCAATCCGGATCTGCACAAAGGTGCTCCTTACGCTCCTCTTCTCGAGAAGAAGTCTAAGAGCGGTGGCCGTAATAACAACGGTCGCATTACCACTCGTCACGTTGGTGGTGGTCATAAGCAGCATTACCGTGTTATCGACTTTAAGCGTAATAAGGACGGAATTCCTGCAAAGGTTGAGCGTCTGGAATACGATCCAAACCGCAGCGCTAACATCGCTTTGGTTTGCTATTTAGATGGTGAGCGTCGCTACATCATCGCACCTAAAGGTGTGAAGGCTGGCGATATGATTGAGTCTGGTGAAGCTGCGGCGATTAAGCCTGGTAACACTTTGCCAATCCGCAATATCCCTGTAGGTAGTGTGATTCACTGCATTGAATTGAAGCCTGGTAAAGGTGCTCAGGTAGCACGCTCCGCTGGTACTTCCGCTCAATTAGTGGCGCGTGAAGGCCGTTACGCAACCTTGCGTTTGCGTTCTGGTGAGATGCGTAAAGTGCTCAGTGAGTGCCGTGCAACTATGGGTGAAGTATCCAATAGTGAGCACAGCCTGCGTTCTCTGGGTAAAGCTGGTGCTACTCGTTGGCGCGGTGTGCGCCCAACTGTTCGTGGTGTTGCTATGAACCCGGTAGATCACCCGCATGGTGGTGGTGAAGGTCGTACCTCTGGTGGCCGTCATCCAGTTTCTCCATGGGGTACACCTACTAAGGGTGCTAAGACACGCAAGAACAAGCGCACCGATAAGATGATTGTACGCCGTCGCGGTAAGAAATAAGCGACTGGCTAACCACTAGCTGAAGAGGAAAGTGCAGTGTCACGTTCACTGAAAAAAGGTCCTTTCATCGATCTTCATTTGATTAAGAAGGTCGAAGCAGCGATCGAAAAAAATGACCGTCGTCCAATTAAGACTTGGTCTCGCCGTTCCATGATCATGCCAGAAATGGTCGGCTTGACTATCGCTGTACACAACGGTCGTCAACATGTTCCCGTTCTTGTAAACGAAGAAATGGTTGGACATAAACTGGGCGAATTTGCTGTAACCCGCACTTATCGCGGTCATGTTGCAGACAAGAAAGCCAAGCGCTAAGAGGTTAACGATGGAAGTAGCAGCAAAGTTACGCGGTGCTCAACTATCGGCGCAAAAAGCGCGTTTAGTAGCAGATCAGATTCGTGGTAAGCACGTTGAAGAAGCTCTAGACATCTTGGCTTTCAGCCCGAAGAAAGGTGCAGCGATTGTTAAGAAGGTGCTGGAGTCTGCAATTGCAAACGCCGAGCACAATGAAGGCGCTGATGTAGATGAGTTGACTGTGTCAACCATCTTCGTTGATGAGGGTCTGACGATGAAAAGAATCAGACCACGTGCTAAAGGTCGTGCAGATCGCATCCTTAAGCGCACTTGTCACATCACCGTTAAAGTAGCCGACAAGTAAGAGACAGACGTTATGGGTCAGAAAGTACATCCGACAGGTATTCGTCTGGGCATCGTCAAGAAGCATACCTCAACTTGGTATGCGGGAAGCGATGAATACGCAGACAAGCTCTATACCGACCTGAAAGTACGCGAGTACATTCAAAAGCAATTGGCGCACGCGTCAGTTAGTCGTGTAGAAATTGAGCGTCCGGCGAACACCGCACGCGTTACCATTCACACTGCCCGTCCAGGCATCGTGATTGGTAAAAAAGGTGAAGATGTGGAAAAACTGCGAGCTGCTGTCAGCAAGCAGATGGGTGTTCCCGTCCACATTAACATCGAAGAAATCCGCAAACCTGATCTGGATGCGGCTCTGGTTGCGCAAAGTGTCGCGCAACAGCTTGAGCGTCGCGTAATGTTCCGTCGTGCTATGAAGCGCGCGGTTCAGAACGCAATGCGTCAGGGCGCAGAAGGGATCAAAATCCAGGTTAGTGGTCGTCTAGGTGGTGCAGAAATCGCACGCACCGAATGGTACCGCGAAGGCCGTGTGCCTCTGCACACCTTGCGTGCCGATATCGATTACGCTCCTGCCGAAGGTCTAACCACCTACGGAATCATTGGCGTAAAAGTTTGGATCTTCAAAGGTGAAGTCATCGGCGGTATCGAAGCCGTTGAAGAAAAGCCTAAGAAGAAAAAAGGCTCTAAGTAAGGGGTACGCAAAATGCTGCAACCGAAGCGTACAAAGTTTCGCAAGCAACAAAAAGGCCGTAACCGCGGTCTCGCCCATCGTGGCTCCAAGGTTAGCTTTGGTGAGTATGGTTTGAAGTCAAACGCTCGCGGTCGCATCACTGCTCGTCAGATTGAAGCGGCTCGTCGTGCAATGACCCGTCACATTAAACGTGGCGGTAAAATCTGGATTCGTGTGTTTCCAGACAAGCCAATTACCAGTAAGCCTCTGGAAGTACGTCAGGGTAAAGGTAAGGGTAACGTTGAATATTGGGTAGCCCAAATTCAACCTGGTAAGATTCTTTATGAAATGGAAGGTGTTTCTGAAGAATTGGCTCGCGAAGCATTCGCACTGGCCGCTGCCAAGTTACCATTAAGTACAACTTTCGTGAAACGTTCGGTGATGTGATGAAAGCTCAAGAACTCCGCGAAAAATCTGTTGAAGAGCTAAATGCTGAGTTGCTGAAGCAGCTGGAAGAGCAGTTTAAGTTGCGTATGCAAGCTTCTACTGGTCAGCTGAATCAGACCCATCTGCTCAAGCAGACTCGTCGCGATATTGCTCGTATAAAAACAGTGCTGACTCAGAAGGCAGGTGCGTAACTATGACAGACAAGTTAGTACGTCAAGTAACCGGTAAGGTTGTTAGTGACAAGATGGATAAAACCATCACTGTACTGATTGAACGCCGTGTTAAGCACCCCGTTTATGGTAAGTACGTCAGTAAGTCATCCAAGCTGAAAGCTCATGATGAAAAGAATGAGTGTAAGGCAGGAGATGTGGTAACCATTGAGGAATCACGTCCACTGTCTAAGTCTAAGTCTTGGGCTTTAGTTAAAATTGAAGAGCGCGCCGCAGAGATTTAATTCTCACAGGCGTCGCTAAAAGTTTCGGAGACGGACGATGATTCAAACGCAATCATACTTGGATGTGGCAGACAACAGTGGTGCCCGCCGCGTTATGTGCATTAAGGTGCTCGGCGGTTCGCATCGTCGTTACGCTGCCGTAGGCGATATTATTAAGGTGACCGTTAAGGAAGCCATCCCTCGCGGTAAAGTGAAGAAAGGTCAGGTAATGAAGGCCGTGGTTGTCCGCACCAAAAAAGGTGTGCGTCGCCAGGACGGTTCTCTGATCAAGTTTGACGATAACGCTGCTGTATTGCTGAACCAACAGGATGCTCCTATTGGTACACGTATTTTCGGCCCTGTTACTCGTGAACTGCGTGGCGAGAAATTCATGAAGATCATCTCTTTGGCTCCAGAAGTTCTGTAAGCCAGAGCTTTTGAAATCGAAGAGAAGTTGAGGACAGGGTTATGCGTAAGATCAAACGTGATGACGAAGTGATTGTGGTCGCTGGTCGCGATAAAGGCAAGCGCGGTAAGGTTGTAAGCGTACTTGCTGACGATCGCTTGCTCGTGTCTGGTGTTCACATGATCAAAAAACACCAAAAACCAAACCCGCAATTGGGTGTGGCCGGCGGAATCGTGGAGAAAGAAGCTCCGATTCAGATTTCCAATGTTGCTATTTTTAATGGCGCCACTGGCAAAGCTGATCGTGTTGGTTTCAAGATCCTTGAAGACGGTACCAAAGTGCGAGTTTTCAAATCCAACGGCGAAGCCGTAGACGCGTAATTGACTGACTCACAGTTAATTAATTACGCAGTGTTAACGGTAGTAAGCAGACGGTAATTAAAAATGGCTAAGTTGAAAGAACTTTACCAAAACGAAATCGCAGCCAAGCTGAAAGAAGAGCTGAAGCTGGATAACGTTATGGAAGTGCCTAAAATCACTAAAATCACCCTAAACATGGGTGTTGGTGAGGCAATCGGTGATAAGAAAGTCTTGGAGCACGCTGTTGGTGATTTGCAAAAAATCGCAGGACAGAAAGTTGTTGTAACCAAGGCTCGCAAATCTATCGCAGGCTTTAAGGTACGTGAAGAGTGGCCGATCGGCTGTAAAGTAACTCTGCGCTCTGAGCGTATGTATGAGTTTCTTGAGCGTCTGGTCAGCATCGCGATTCCACGTATTCGTGACTTCCGCGGCATCAGTCCTAAGCAGTTTGACGGTCGTGGTAACTTTTCTATGGGTGTGACTGAACAAATCATCTTCCCAGAGATTGAGTTCGACAAAGTTGATAAGCTACGCGGTCTTGACATCTGTATCACGACTACAGCACGTAACAACGAGGAAGGCCTTGCTTTGTTGAAAGCATTCAACTTCCCGTTTAAAGGCTAAGGAGACAGATCATGGCTAAGAAATCTATGATTGCACGTGAAAGTAAGCGTGCCAAAGCAGTTGCCAAGTTCGCCGCTAAGCGCGAGAGCTTGAAAGCAATTATCGCCAACACAGAATCTTCGGAAGAAGAAGTGTGGGAAGCGCAAGTTAAATTGCAGCAATTGCCACGAGATGCAAGTCCTGTACGTCAGCGTAACCGCTGTCGTATAACTGGACGTCCGCACGGCGTATACAGCAAGTTCGGCCTTTGCCGTAACAAGCTGCGCGAAGCGGCGATGCGTGGTGATGTCCCAGGTTTGGTTAAGGCCAGCTGGTAAGCTGAATTAGGAGCAGAAACTATGAGTATGCAAGATCCGTTGGCAGATATGCTGACTCGTATCCGCAACGCTCAACAAGTCGGCAAGGTTGATGTAACCATGCCTTCTTCAAAGCTGAAAGTTAACGTTGCTAAAGTACTTCAAAGCGAAGGTTATGTAGCAGGGCTTTCAGTGAGCGAAGATGCTCAGCCTCAATTAACCATTGAGCTGAAATACTTCGAAGACAAGCCAGTAATTGCTGAGCTTGATCGAGTGAGCCGTCCAGGCTTGCGTAATTATGCTGGTAAAGATGGCCTGCCTACTGTTCGCGGTGGTTTGGGTGTCGCGATTGTATCTACCAGTAAGGGTGTTATGACTGACCGTGCTGCTCGCGCTCAAGGCGTTGGTGGTGAGGTTCTCTGCACCGTATTTTAATGTGGCCGCCCTTCGGGGCGGTGTAAGTTGTTTTAACGGGAATTCGTTATGTCACGAGTTGCAAATAGTCCGGTTGAAGTACCCGCTGGTGTAACTGTAACCCTGAGTGGTCAGGACATTACAGTTAAGGGCAGCAATGGTACATTGGCTCATACCATTAACAGCAGTGTAGAAGTTGCACAGGACGAAAATGTTCTGCGTTTTGCTGCCAAAAATGGTGCCAAGCAGTCTCGCGCATTAGCAGGCACTACACGTGCTTTGGTAAGCAACATGGTAATTGGCGCTTCTCAAGGTTTTGAGAAGAAGCTAATTCTAAACGGTGTTGGTTATCGTGCTAAAGCTGCGGGCAAATCTGTAGACCTGACTCTGGGTTTCTCCCACCCGGTTGTTTATGACCTTCCAGAGGGCGTAAAAGCTGAGACCCCAAGTCAGACTGAGATCGTACTTAAGAGCGCTGATAAGCAGCTGCTCGGTCAGGTAGCCGCGGAAATCCGCGCATTCCGTCCACCAGAGCCTTATAAAGGTAAAGGTGTTCGTTACTCTGACGAATATGTACGTCGTAAAGAAGCTAAGAAGAAGTAGGGCATAGGTCATGAACGATAAAAAACAATCTCGTTTGCGTCGTGCACGTCGTGCTCGTGCGAAGATGAGCGAGCAGGGCGTTACACGCTTATGTGTTAACCGCACTCCTCGTCACATCTACGCGCAAGTAATTGCTGCCGATGGTGCTAAAGTACTGGCGAGTGCCTCTACTTTGGATAAAGATTTACGCGCAGGTAAAACTGGCAACAAAGAAGCAGCCCAAGCGGTTGGTAAATTGATTGCTGAGCGCGCTAAAGCCGCTGGTGTTACTGATGTAGCATTCGACCGTAGTGGTTACAAATACCACGGTCGTGTTCAGGCTTTGGCTGATGCTGCTCGTGAAGCTGGTTTGGAATTCTAAAGGTTGAGATATGGCTTTTAACAAGAAAGAAGATCGTAACGATGAAGGCTTCCAAGAGAAGCTGGTTCAAGTTAACCGCGTTGCCAAGACCGTTAAAGGTGGTCGTATCTTTACCTTTACAGCGTTGACTGTTGTTGGTGATGGTAATGGTAAAGTTGGTTTCGGTCGCGGTAAAGCCCGCGAAGTGCCAGCCGCTATCCAGAAGGCTATGGAAGCAGCGCGTCGCAACATGATCGATGTTGATCTGAATGGCGACACCTTGCAGTATGCTACTAAAGGCCGTCACGGCGGTTCTAAAGTTTACATGCAGCCCGCTTCTCAAGGTACAGGTGTTATTGCCGGTGGTGCAATGCGTTCTGTGTTTGAAATGGCTGGTGTCCAGAACGTTCTGGCGAAGTGCTACGGTTCTACAAACCCGGTAAACGTGGTTCGTGCAACCTTCCAAGCACTGAAAGAAATGGCATCTCCGGAATCCGTAGCTGCTAAGCGTGGCAAGAGCGTAGAAGATATTCTGAACTAATTCATTCGGGCTGCTTGCAGCCCGCTTGATGTTTCAGAGTCTATCGCTTCATTAAGAGCCATCAGCTCGTAAAGAAAAGTTGGATAAGACCATGGCTAAGAAAACGATTAAAGTGACTCAGGTGAAAAGTACTGCTGGACGCCTAAAGAGTCACATCGCCTGCGTCGCGGGTCTCGGTTTGCGTCGCATTAACCACACTGTAGAAGTAGAAGATACTCCTTCAGTTCGTGGCATGATTAACAAAGCACATTACCTGCTTAAGGTAGAGGGAGAGTAAGATGCGTCTTAATACTCTAAGTCCTGCACCAGGCAGCACTCACAGTAAGAAACGCGTAGGCCGCGGTATTGGTAGTGGCTTGGGCAAAACTGGTGGCCGCGGTCACAAAGGTTTGAAGTCTCGTTCCGGTGGTAGTGTTAGACCCGGTTTCGAGGGTGGTCAGATGCCTATGCAAAAGCGTCTGCCAAAATACGGTTTTACTTCCCGTATTGGCCGCGTGACTGCTGAGGTTCGTTTGTCAGAGCTGAACGCTGTTGAGGCTGAAGTTATTGATCTGGAAGCGTTGAAGCAAGCTGATGTTATCAATATCAACATTAAGCGTGCTAAGATCTTTCTATCCGGCGAGCTGACTAAAGCTGTGACTATTAAAGGTCTTGCCGTGACCAAAGGCGCTAAAGCTGCCATTGAAGCAGCTGGCGGTAAAGTCGAAGAATAAAACAGCTAATACAAGCCGCTACTTAGGTCGCGGCTTGTTGTTGTTTTAGCTAATTAGAGACTGATTTATGGCATCCCCTGGTAACCTGCCATTAGGAAATCAAAAAGGATTGGGCGAGCTATGGGCTCGCCTTCGTTTTCTTTTTATAGCGATTGTTGTTTATCGAATTGGTACTCACATTCCCGTACCGGGAATTGATCCAGATCGACTGGCAAGCTTGTTTAATCAAAACCAAGGCACAATCTTGGGTTTGTTTAATATGTTCTCCGGTGGTGCACTGGAGCGTATGAGTATCTTGGCGTTGGGCATCATGCCTTACATTTCAGCCTCGATTATCATGCAGTTAATGACAGCGGTAACGCCGTCATTAGAGCAGCTGAAGAAAGAAGGCGATGCAGGTCGTCGAAAAATCAGCCAGTACACTCGTTATTTAACGGTGTTGCTTGCGTTGGTTCAGGGCACAGGTATGGCGGTTGGCTTTTCCGGCCAAGCCTACATGACCGGCTTCAGCTTCTATTTCGTTGCAGTAACGTCATTGGTAACCGGTGCGGTTTTCATGATGTGGCTGGGCGAGCAGGTAACAGAGCGCGGTATTGGTAACGGCATTTCAATGCTGATTTTTGCCGGTATTGTCGCAGGCTTACCTAGCGCAGTAGGGCAGGCATTTGAAAGTGCTCGTCAGGGTGATTTACACATCCTATTGCTGTTGGGTGTTGCCTTTTTGGCAGTTGCGGTAATTTGGTTGGTCGTTCGTATGGAACGAGGCCAGCGCCGAATTACAGTGAACTATGCCAAGCGTCAGCAAGGTCGTAAGGTCTTTGCAGCGCAAAGCAGTCATCTTCCACTGAAGGTGAACATGGCGGGTGTAATCCCTGCGATTTTCGCTAGCAGTATTCTGTTGTTCCCGGCGTCAGTGGCGCAGTGGTTCGGACAGGGTGGAGAAGGCTTAGGTAGTGAGATATTGCAGGAGTTGGCGTTGGCTATTGGGCCTGGACAGCCTCTTAACTTTATCTTGTTTGCCGCATTGATCGTATTTTTCTGCTTCTTTTATACGGCGTTGATGTTTAACCCGAACGAAGTTGCGGATAACTTGAAAAAATCCGGAGCGTATATCCCTGGTATCCGTCCCGGCGAGCAGTCAGCTAAGTATATTGACAATGTATTGACCCGTTTGACGGTTGTCGGTGCAGTCTATATTGCAGCCGTCTGTTTGTTACCGCAGTTCTTGGTAGTGGCGACCAACATCCCATTTTACCTTGGCGGTACATCACTGCTGATTGTTGTGGTGGTGGTTATGGACTTTATGTCCCAGGTGCAATCGCACTTGATGTCTCATCAGTATGATTCACTGATGAAGAAAGCCAATCTTAAAGGCTATGGTTCTGCCCGATAATCAGGTAGAATGCGCGGCCGCTGAGTTAGAAGGTGTTGTGAAACATGAAAGTTCGTGCTTCAGTAAAGAAAATTTGCCGTAACTGTAAAATTGTACGTCGTAAAGGTGTTCTGCGAGTAATCTGCAGCGCCGAGCCACGTCACAAGCAGCGTCAAGGCTAATATTTCGCCTTATTCGACGTTGGTCGAGTAAAGTGAAAGGCGAGAGGCCGCATTGATGCGGTTTTCTCGTTGCTGGTGGTCATTAATGGTCATTAGCGCAAGGGGGCGTTGACTGTCGTCTGGGGGGAAACCTCCTGGCTATTGATTTATCTGCGCATTATCGCTATCCTTTCGCGCCTTTTATGGTGTCGAGGGTGGCGTACTGTCGCTGTCAACGCTGCAATTTGAGTTACACGTGGAGTAATCTGAATGGCCCGTATTGCTGGTGTCAATATACCAGATAACAAACATGCCGTTATCTCCCTGACCTATGTGTTCGGGATCGGTCGCACTACTGCGAAACAAATTTGCGCCGCCACTGGCATCGCTGAAGACACCAAAATTGGTGATCTAAGTGATGAGCAGATGGATGCAGTGCGTAGCGAAGTCGGCAAAGTTACTGTTGAAGGTGATTTGCGTCGTGAAGTTTCTATGAGCATCAAGCGTTTGATGGATCTGGGCTGCTATCGCGGTCTGCGTCATCGTCGTAGCCTGCCTGTTCGTGGACAGCGTTCAAAGACTAATGCTCGCACTCGTAAGGGTCCGCGCAAACCGATCAAAAAGTAAGTTTTAACCCTCCAAGGTTAAACTTTCATATAGGTTAGAGGTTAGGAAGAGTTGCTATGGCAAAGCCAAGTAAAACTACTAAGAAAAAGGTTAAAAAGACGGTTGTTGATGGTATCGCCCACATCCACGCCTCTTTTAACAACACGATCGTGACCATTACCGATCGTCAGGGTAATACCCTGAGCTGGGCCACTGCTGGTGGTTCTGGTTTCCGTGGTTCACGTAAGTCTACCCCGTTTGCTGCACAGGTTGCTGCAGAACGCGCTGGCGAAGCTGCTAAAGATTACGGTCTTAAGAACTTGGACGTTGAAGTTAAAGGTCCGGGACCAGGTCGTGAATCCGCAGTTCGTGCGTTAAACAATGTTGGCTATAAAATTACCAATATTGTTGATGTAACGCCGATTCCTCATAACGGCTGTCGTCCGCCGAAGAAACGTCGCGTATAAGGGGGCTTGAACAATGGCACGTTATATTGGACCAACTTGTAAGCTGTCTCGTCGTGAAGGAACTGATCTGTTCCTGAAGTCCGGCGCACGTCCGCTTGATTCAAAGTGTAAAGTTGAAAATGCTCCTGGCCAGCATGGTTTACGTCGTGGTCGTTTGTCTGACTACGGTGTACAGCTGCGCGAGAAGCAAAAAGTTCGTCGTACCTACGGCGTACTGGAAAAACAATTCCGCGGTTACTACAAGCAAGCGGCTCGTATCAAAGGTGCTACTGGTGAAAACCTACTGCAACTTCTCGAGCGTCGTTTGGATAACGTAGTTTATCGTATGGGCTTTGGCGCTACCCGTGCTGAATCTCGTCAATTGGTTTCTCACAAGTCTATCGCTGTGAATGGTCAAACTGTAAACATTGCTTCCTACCAAGTGAAGGCTGGTGATGTGGTTTCTATTCGCGAAAAGGCGAAAAACCAAATGCGTATTGGTCAAGCTTTGACTCTGGCCGCTCAGCGCGCTGATGTAGAGTGGGTTGACGTTAACACGGACAAAAAAGAAGGTACGTTCAAACGTGTACCTGACCGTGCTGACTTACCAGCCGAGATCAACGAAAACTTGATCGTTGAACTTTACTCTAAGTAAGGGATTATTCACTAAAGGTGTGACTATGCAGAGTGCTGTAAACGAGTTTTTGACCCCGCGTCATATCGACGTTACTGAAAACGGCCCGACTCGCGCAAAAGTGGTTTTAGAGCCTCTTGAGCGTGGTTTCGGTCATACCCTTGGTAATGCGTTGCGTCGTATTCTCCTTTCTTCAATGCCCGGCTGTGCCGTGACTGAAGTTGAGATCGACGGCGTATTGCACGAGTACAGCGCCATCGAAGGTGTACAGGAAGACGTTATTGAAATCCTGTTGAACCTGAAAGGCGTTGCTGTAGTTATGCATGGTAAAGACCAAGCAGTATTAACTCTCAGCAAAAAAGGCCCAGGTGTAGTAACTGCTGGCGATATTCAGGTTGATCACGAAGTAGAGATCAAAAACCCTGAGCATGTTATCGCTAACATCACTGGTGACGTTGATTTGAACATGAAATTAACTGTTGCCCGTGGACGTGGTTACCAACCAGCCGATGCTCGTCGTAGCGACGAGGAAGAAACTCGTGCAATTGGTCGTCTGCAACTGGATGCGTCTTACAGCCCGGTTAAGCGTTTGGCTTATCAGGTTGAAAGTGCCCGTGTTGAGCAACGTACCGATTTGGACAAGTTGATTCTGGACTTAGAAACTAACGGAACGATTGATCCTGAAGAAGCGATTCGTCGCGCTGCTACTATCTTGCAGCAGCAATTGGCGGTATTCGTTGATCTGGAAGGCGAGAAAGAAGCCGAACCAGAAGAGAAGGAAGAAGAGATCGATCCTGTTCTGTTGCGTCCAGTTGATGACTTGGAGTTGACTGTTCGTTCAGCCAACTGTCTGAAAGCTGAAAACATCTACTACATTGGTGATCTGATTCAGCGCACCGAAGTAGAATTGCTGAAGACTCCGAACTTGGGTAAGAAATCTCTTACTGAGATCAAAGACATTCTGGCATCTCGCGGGCTGTCTCTCGGTATGCGTTTGGAAAACTGGCCACCGGCCAGTCTCGCAAACGACGATAAATTAGCGTAAGTATTTAATGCCGCCGCTTGGCACTGTATCAGTGTTTGGCAACAGACTATCAACAATGCCCGGCGGTGGTTGTTAATTAGCGTTATCACGAACTTTGCGAAAAGTGCCTGATAACCGGTTTGTAAGGATTTAGAGTTATGCGTCATCGTCATAGTGGCCGTCAACTGAATCGCAACAGTTCTCACCGTAAAGCCATGTTTAAAAACATGACTATTTCTTTGGTTGAGCACGAGCTGATCAAAACTACTTTGGCTAAAGCCAAAGAGCTTCGTACTGTCGCAGAGCCCCTGATTACACTGTCTAAAAGTGACAGCGTAGCTAATCGCCGTTTGGCCTTTAGCCGTCTGGGTAGCAAAGCTGCAGTTGGTAAGCTGTTCAATGAGCTGGGCCCTCGTTATGAGGAACGTCCAGGTGGTTACATTCGTATCTTGAAGTGCGGTCTTCGTACCGGCGACAAGGCACCAATGGCCTACGTTGAATTGGTTGATCGACCAGTTGCGGCGGAAGCTGTAGAAGAGGATTAATTTAATCTTCTCTTCCATTAAAAGGGCGCTTCAAGCGCCCTTTTTTGTGCCTGTCATCTTATTGTTGCCACTGGCTCTGGTTGTCGAAAGATGAAAATGGCCAGGCCCTGGCCGTGTCTACGTATCCCTGTTTGATTGGGTTGAGCTGAATGTAATCCAAGTGGTTTTGGTAATCTTGCAGGTTCTCGATTTCATGGAGCCAATTCTTGGCTTGCCACAATGGCGCCGTCGTTTGCTGCTGCTGTTGGTAGAGCTGATTGATGAGCTTCCAGCGCTCGTTGGGAGTTTCGGTGTCCTTGAACGGAGTGCGCCAAATGCAATGCAAGTGATCCGATAGAATCGAAATGGCCTCTAGATTAAAGGGTTTTATTTGCATGGCATAATGGAAGGCTTGTCGCAGATGTATGACGTTATCGGGTTGATCGAAAATGGGCTTACGCTGATGGGTGGTCATTGTAAAAAAGTAAGCGGTACCGGTGACGGAGGGATTTACTGACTGCATAACTCGTCCTTGAGTGTTGTGTTGGTGAGTGTGATTCGGTAGCGTTATCTTAACGCCACCCACCGCTACCTCAATCAGTCAAGAGTATGAGCTATATTCAATATTCTCTCTTCTTTGATGCGTAGGTATGAGTTAGACGACAATACCACTTTTGCTGTCACTATTTAAAAGGACTAAATCCCATGATATTGCCTGTTGTAATGGCTGGAGGCTCTGGTAGCCGGCTGTGGCCCATGTCGAGAGCACAATTCCCTAAGCAGTTCCTAGCGTTAACCAGTGAGCTCTCGATGCTACAGTCTACCTGCGCTCGCCTTGACGGCGTCAACGTGGGATCACCTATGGTGATTTGTGGTGAAGCCCACCGCTTCACAGTGGCTGAGCAATTACGATTCAAGTCTGAATACCATGATGCCACTATAGTGCTCGAGCCCAGCGGCCGAAACACCGCACCTGCGGTTGCATTGGCGGCATTGACCGCCACAGCGCAAGAAGACGATCCGATTCTATTGGTGCTCGCAGCAGATCACGATATTCGTAATCAAGCTGCATTCCAAGACGCAGTTAACCAAGCAGAGCAATTGGCCAAAAAAGGCGAGTTAGTTACCTTCGGTATCGTGCCCACCGCTCCAGAAACCGGCTACGGATACATCCGCAAAGGCGAAGGTTGTGAAGGTGCCTTCAGGGTTGCCGAGTTTGTCGAGAAGCCTGCCAGCGATGTTGCCCAAGGTTATTTGGATGATGGCGGTTATCTTTGGAACAGTGGCATGTTTATGTTTCGAGCCAGCCGATATCTCGAGGAACTCGGACAATATCGACCTGACATTCTGCAGGCCTGTCGTGAAGCAATGGCCGGTGCCCAACGGGATGTCGATTTTCTTAGGCCTAATCCAGAGTCTTTTGAACGCTGCCCGTCAGAGTCTATTGACTATGCGGTGATGGAAAAAACTACTTCTGCTGTGGTTGTGCCGGTCGATTGTGGATGGAGTGATGTCGGCTCTTGGTCAGCGCTGTGGGACATCAGTGAAAAAGACAGTGACAACAACGCACTGGCTGGCGATGTGATGGTTGAGGCGACGACTAATAGCTATGTCAGGAGCGACTCCAAATTAATCGCAGCCGTTGGTTTAGAGAGTGTTGTGATCGTAGAAAGCGATGATGCGATTATGGTGTCATCATTAGATCGCGTACAGGATGTGAAGAGGATTGTTGAGCGCCTCAATGAGGATCGGCGCAGCGAGGCATTGTCCCATCGCAAGGTGTTCAGGCCTTGGGGTTATTACGACTCGGTGGATAGCGGTAAGCGCTTTCAGGTTAAGCGCATTGTAGTCGCCCCCGGACAGCAGCTCAGCTTGCAAATGCATCACCACCGCGCCGAGCACTGGATCGTGGTTAGTGGCACGGCCAAAGTGACACGCGGGGACGATGTGTTTTTGGTGGCAGAGAATGAATCCACCTATATTCCTCTTGGGGTGAAGCACCGTTTAGAAAACCCAGGGGCAATTCCCTTAGAGATGATCGAAGTGCAATCAGGTTCCTATCTTGGCGAGGACGATATTGTTCGCTTTGAGGATACCTACGGTAGAGGATGATCCTCGAACGGTGATACCTTAACCCGCATAGGTCAGGCGGCGTGGGAGGCGACACTGAGTTAGTTAAGTCAATGGCAAATAAATACAGGTGCGCTTTGTTGTCGCGCGCTATGGAAGATAAGACATGCCGCTAGGCTGTTCCATAGAAGGTCGAGCTGGCGGTATATTCGAGTAAATATTAACGAGCACAGAAGTTCGGAGATAAGAATGAGAGTTAGTGTTTTTGGCGTGGGTTATGTAGGCCTAGTTCAGGCAGCTGTATTGTCTGAAGTTGGACATGATGTCTGTTGTGTGGACGTGGACGCCGATCGTATTGAGAAATTGAAAGAAGGCATTATTCCAATTTTTGAGCCGGGTTTAACCCCACTAATTAAGTCTAACTACGAGGCCGAAAGAATACACTTCACGACCTCAGCAAAAGAGGGCGTCGAGTTTGGGGACGTCCTGTTTATTGCTGTGGGTACGCCACCGGATGAAGATGGATCAGCAGATTTGAAGTATGTATTAACGGTGGCTGAGGACATAGCAACTCACATGAATACTCCTAAAGTGATTGTGGATAAATCTACTGTGCCGGTGGGTACTGCGGATCGGGTGGCAGCCACCATTGGAGCGGTGCTTGAGAGTCGATCCAGCAGTATTGATTACAGCGTGGTTTCAAATCCGGAGTTCCTAAAAGAGGGCGCCGCTATCAACGATTGCATGCGTCCGGATCGAATTGTCGTGGGTGTGCGCTCTGGTGATGACGCGGCAGCCATCGAAGAGAAATTCCGAGACTTGTATGCCCCCTTTAACCGCAATCGTGATCGCATGCTGTTCATGGACGCGCGCAGTGCGGAGCTGACCAAATACGCAGCCAATTGCATGTTGGCCACCAAAGTAAGCTTCATGAACGAGATGGCCAACATTGCTGAGAAAGTCGGTGCCGATATTGAAAGTGTCCGGCAGGGCATAGGCTCAGATGAGCGTATCGGTTACCACTTTATCTACCCTGGCTGTGGTTATGGTGGTTCTTGTTTTCCGAAAGACGTGCAGGCGTTAGGCCGTACAGCTGAGGTCATCGGGTATCAACCGCAGCTACTACAAGCTGTAGAGGCGATCAATCAACGCCAGAAAGACAAACTCGCAAGCTATATTGATCATCACTTTGATGGCCATTTAGAAGGCAAAGTCATTGCGCTATGGGGCTTGTCGTTCAAGCCAAAAACCGATGATATGCGGGAAGCGCCAAGCCGTACTTTAATGGAAGCACTTTGGGAAAAAGGGGCAACTGTGCAAGCATTTGATCCTGAGGCGATGGAAGAATGCCAGAGAATCTACGGTGGTCGTGAAGACTTGTCGTTGATGGGCACGAAAGAAGCCGCTCTGCAAAATGCGGATGCTCTCGTTATTTGTACCGAGTGGCAGAACTTCAAAGCACCAGATTTCGATTTCATTGAAAAGGCTCTAAATCACGCGGTTATATTTGATGGCAGAAATTTGTTTGAGCCAGAACGAATGCGAGATCGTGGTTTTACCTATTATGGGATAGGTCGCGGAGCCTCCGTTAAAGTCTTCGATTAGCAGCACCCGTTTGTCGTGGGTGGAGGGTTGCCGTGCAGTTGCATGTAATTCTTCTAGCTTGGCGCTACTCGCTTGAGTA
>CERE01107564.1_pt1 | contig 20239 bp, 16 predicted proteins | sample 530911 | NCBI WGS metagenome assembly CERE01 (sample SAMEA2621092, study PRJEB7988) | marine metagenome | biome: marine biome (ENVO:00000447); feature: mesopelagic zone (ENVO:00000213); material: "saline water (ENVO:00002010), including plankton (ENVO:xxxxxxxx)" | depth 800 m
TTGCTAATTTCTAACGTTTTCCATTCTTTAGAAAGTGTGCGCTTGTATTGCTGAAAACCATCAAGGTAATTTTCTTGGTATACCTGAAAATCATCTTTAATTTCTGAGGCTTCTACACGCTGTGATTTTAAAAAATCATCAAAGCTATCAGAAAAAGTTTGGGCAGCAGAGGTGCTCAGAAAAATAAGGATTAGGTATGATAAAAATCGTTTACGTTCCATGCACAATCTCTGGCAAATTTATTGTTAAATTATTATTACCCGTTATTTTGTTATTTGTAAGGCTATTTTTGTAAGGGCCTGTTGCTTAGTGTGTAGTGATCTTTTCATAGCTTTCTCTGGGCCGCTTGTAACGGCATCTCCGATTTTTAATTCGCCAAATGTTAATGTGGCTGATAGTGCGAATGGCTGCCAGCGAGGGCTTAGTTCAGCAACGGGGATGATGTTTTTGAAGCGTGAATCGATAGGGTGTGAGTCAGCGATTGTTTTTTCTAGTTGCATGGATATGTATTGATCCAGGCTTAATTCTGGTTTTTCACCGTTAGGAATGACGCTCATGCCAGTATCAACACTGTATTCTGCTATACCATAAATGGTGGAGTATTGAGGGCTATAGTTGTCAACAGCGATTCCATTGTGAGTCAGCGCACTGATGCCGTGATCGGTATTGGCAATTAGTGTTTGGTTTCCTTGGGTTTTTCCTGGTGTTTGGATTAGAGCAAGGCTATCTCCAAGCATAATGCTGCTATGTAGCGGAATTATTTTATCGGGATGTATGCCGTCAAGACCGTCTGTTGGGTAGTTCTGGCCTTGGATTGGCAGCATGTCTTTTGCGGCTTCCCATTCTTCGTGCATTACCAAGAGTTTTGCATTTGGAAAATAAGCGTCTTTTTCGTAGCTGCCTAACCACTTTCTTAAATCTTGACCCTGTAAGTTGCTGTAGCAGATGAAGTCAATGCTCTCTGGTGAGATTCCGGTATTTTTCAACGCGCTTTCAACGTTATTGTGTCTAGGAGTTAGCCAAGGCTTTAATATTCGCTTAGTTTTTGCCATGAATTTTTTTATGGGCTCGCGCTGTGCTTTATTATCTTTGGCATGATTCTCTTTAATATCTAAGTCAGACGGTGAAAATAGCAGAGTTTTGTTACCTGCATGGGTTGAAAATTGAATAACGACAAACCGATGAGTGATGTACAGATACGGATTTATTAGCGTTGTGGCATCGCCAAAAGCTGATTGCACTGAATAGGGGGTTGATACCAGATCGAATGTTTGTAGGTAGTGAACTTGTTGGTTGATCAGTTTGAGGTCATCTACAAAGGTTCTTGCTTGGTGCTCGACTTGTTTCAATCGTTCATTCGGAGATAAGCTTTCGCGGCTATTGCTAAAATGACCTATCGGTCGAATACCAAGCTTTTCGAGGACTTGTTCGTAACTTAAATTCAAGGGCGCACTTCTCATTTTTTATTATTTTTATTATTTATTGGTGCTTTTTATGAAAAATAACGCATTTGCTGTGGAATATCAACAATACTATTAGACCTCGGTTTGCAGTGGAGTACACTGGGTCTTTGAATATTGAAGTATTAAGGGAAATTCATCGTGTCAGACCAACTTAATCCAACCGTACCATCGATTGTTGCATATCAGGGGGTTGAAGGGGCTTACTCGCACTTGTCTTGTAAGAAGGTTTTTCCTCAGTATGAGGCCTGTGCATGTGATGATTTTCAATCAGCCATTTTAATGGTTGAAGAGGGCAGTGCTGAGTACGCAATGATCCCTCTGGAGAACTCGACAGCAGGGCGGGTAGAGGAGATCTATCGTTTATTACCTAAAACCCATCTGCAAATCGTAGCTGAACACTTTGAGCCAGTAAATCATTGTTTACTGGCTTTACCTGGTGTGAAGCTTGAGCAGATAAAAACAGTCTCTTCTCACCCTCAAGCTTTGGCTCAGTGCTTTCATCATTTAGAAACGCTCAATATAAAAGCCATTGCCGCGGCTGATACGGCGTTGTCGGCAAAAGATTTATCTCTTGATATTAATGCCAGTCATGGGGCAATAGCGTCTAGTTTAGCCGCCGAGCTATATGGACTTAATATTGTTGCCGAAAATTTTCAAGATGTGAGTGGCAATACGACTCGCTTTATTGTTCTTGCGAAAAATGCATCCGCGGATGCTTATGACGATAAGCTGAAATATATAACCAGCATACTGTTTACTGTACGCAATATTCCAGCGGCTCTCTATAAGGCGCTAGGAGGATTTGCAACCAATGGTGTGAATGTTATTAAACTTGAAAGTTATATGGATGGCGGCACGATGGAAGCGAGTCATTTTCATATCGATTTGGCAGGGCACCCTAATGAAGCTGCTATGGTAAATGCATTGGATGAATTAAATTACTTTGCTAAAGATGTTCGTTTATTGGGCAGTTACCCTGCTCATAATTATCGTGTTAAGCATGATTTTGTGTAGTCCTTTAAATAAATAGTTAGCTTAAGATTTGCTTTCGTGTGAAAGCTAGGAATATTGAATAATGATGGATTGGACGAGGTTGTTACAACCTTTGCGTATTGGTGAAACTCAGGTGGATTATGAAGATGGACGGACACCATTTCATAAAGACCAAGATCGAATTGTTTTTTCCAGCTCGTTTCGCCGTTTAGATCGTAAAACTCAGGTGCATCCTTTATCCGAAAACGATCATGTTCATAGCCGCTTAACTCATAGCTTGGAAGTGAGCTGTGTTGGTCGTAGTTTGGGCTTTAGGGTAGCAGAGGGCTTAAAGTCAGCAGAACATTCAACCTTTCCTGAATCCATTAGTACGGGCGATATCGGTGCTATTTTGCAAGCAGCCTGTTTGGCTCATGATATTGGTAATCCTCCTTATGGTCATACTGGTGAAGATGCTATTCGTCACTGGTTTTTAGAATCTCAAAATGCGTATTTGTTGGAAGGATTAAGTGAGTTAGAAAAGGCGGATCTGCAAACCTTTGAAGGGAATGCGCAAGGGTTTCGAATTGTGACTCAAGTTGAGTACCACAGATTTAGTGGTGGTATGCGTTTAACTCAAGCAACTTTAGGGACATTTTTAAAATACCCTTGGACGGTTGAACACGCATCAGAAAATGGAGCGAAAGCTCATAAGTTTGGCTGCTTTCAAAGCGAATTACCCATACTAACGTCTATTGCAGATTGCTTAGGGCTAATTCCTCAGGGGAAAAACAAATGGTGTCGTCATCCTTTGGTTTATCTAATGGAGATCGCAGATGACATTTGTTATGGCTTGATTGATTTAGAAGACGGCATTGAGATGGGAATTTTAAATTACAATGAAGTTGAACAAATTCTAAAGCCGTTATTTGCAGATGAGTGGGCTATTTATCAGAAGGAATTTGATCTTGCTGATAATCAACGCAGACGATTGTCCATGTTGCGAGGCAAGGCGATGGAAAAGCTAGTCGCTGCTGCTAGTAAGGCATTTTTGGATAATGAAGCTGAGCTTCTATCAGGAACACTCAAAGGTGAGTTAACGGATCATTGCCCTGAGGTTGTTCAAGAAGCAATTCGTGGTGCAAAGCGCTTGGCTAAAGAACGAATATTTAAAGACCCGCGTAAAACGGCCATTGAAGTGGGTGCGTATTCTACATTGGCAAATCTGTTAACCGCATTTTTGCAGGCGGCAAAAGAGCTAGTAGATACTGGGCATTCTACTTTTCGTAATAGTCGAGTTTTAGAGATGATGGGGCCAAGTGCCCCGCAAGCGGATTGGACGCTATATCAGGCGTATATGCGGGTTTTAGATTATGTGGCCGGTATGACTGATAATTATGCCGCCGACATAGCACAGCAATTCTCGGGCTATAGCCCTCCAGGGCGCTAGCCTTGCTGGTAAGGTGTGGTTACAATGTGGCACTTAATTACAAATTGGTTTGAATAGTTGAATTATGGATATTGATTTTCCTCTGATCTTGATGGTATTGACCGTCGGAACTGGCCTTGTTGCTTTGGCTGATAAGTTTGTTTTTATGCCGAAGCGTTTGGCTAATATTGATTTGTTGGATGGCCAGGGTGCAGATAAAGTTGCGTTAGTGAGTGCAGCAAAAGAACCAGCCTGGATAGAGCAATCGAAATCATTCTTTCCCGTTTTGTTGGTGGTTTTTGTATTGCGTTCGTTTGTAGTAGAGCCTTTTCAAATTCCTTCAGCATCTATGGAGTCTACGTTAGTCGAAGGCGATTTTATTTTAGTAAGTAAATTCCACTATGGTTTGAGGATGCCAGTTTTTCGTAATCTATTAGTCGCCAATAACGAACCTGAACGTGGTGATGTTATGGTATTTTTCCCGCCGCATGATAAGCGCTACTTTATTAAGCGTGTGATTGGTTTGCCTGGGGATCATGTTGTTTATAAAGATGGGCAATTAATCATAAATGGTGAAGCAAAAACCATCGAAATAGTGACTGCTGAACCAAAGCACAGACCTGTAAAATATTTATTAGAAGAAACGTTGGATACTGGTACTCATGAAGTGCAGTGGACACCCGGTGCGAATATTGGCCCGCAGGGTGAGTGGACTGTGCCAGAAGGTCACTATTTTATGATGGGTGATAACCGAGGCCGAAGCTCTGATAGTCGTTTATGGCGTAATCCGGCAACGGGTGAGGCCATGTCCTTTGTACCTGCAGAGAATATTGTAGGTAAGGCAGAGATGATATGGATGCACTGGAATGATTTCTTTAGTTTGCCGTCCTTCTCTCGCAATGAAGTTATTCAATAGATCAGGTTTAATATGATTAAAAAACGGGCTAAAGACTGCCCATTTTGCCGCCGAATGAGAGTATTGTTGTTTTTTACTTTGATGATGGCGGCTGGATTAATTTTTATGATTCAGCAACAAGCAAGCTAGGGCTAAAATTAGCAACAAAATGTCTACATAAAGTACTAGATTTTTTAAATTTAGTTTGTAGAATAGCCCGCCTGAGTTTTTAAGCATTTTTAAATTGATACGTTGGATCGTTTGTATGTCTGTTAAGCGCCGTATGCAGGGTATCTGTTTAATGTTTGCCGATACCTGGTTTAAAGTTAAGCCGGTTATGCGAAGCAATGAGGAGCAATGCTCTCTCGATCGTGAGTCTCGCCGTATACAATTGTATTTCTGTAAGACCTGTCCTACTTCTATTAAAATCAAGCGCCGTTGTGAGAAGCTGGGTCTTAGAGTGGTAGAGAAGGATGTTCAGCGTGTCGATGCTTATCGTAATGAACTTGTCCATGGTGGCGGTGAGGTGCGGGTTCCGTGTCTGCGAGTCGAAGGACGAAATGGCCAAGATCCACGCTGGCTATACGAAGGCGAGAATATTTTAAAGTATCTAGACCGCCGCTTCGCTCGTTAAATCTGTAAAAATTCCATTTTCTCTTCTCTGTATTTCCTTTTTTCATCTAGCTAATGTATTTCTACCTCTGTTAATCTGTAGGCTTAACTTCGAGAGCCTTTTTATGCCTGTAATTGCTAGTCATTATCGACCTCCCTTTTTATTAGCCAATGGTTATGTTCAAAGTATTTTACCGACACTGATACGCCGCATTGATACGAGTCATTTCGAGCGTGAGAGAATAACGACCAGTGACGATGATTTTCTAGATCTTGATTGGAGTCGAACGGACTCTGCTGGTGGAAATAATTTGGCTCCAGGATACAGTGGTAAAACATTGCTGATTATTTCTCATGGTCTAGAAGGGCACTCTCGTAGACCCTATGTCGCAGGGATTGTAAGGGATGCCAATGCTAAAGGGTGGGATGCTTTGGCTTGGAATTTCCGATCTTGCTCAGGTGAGATGAATAAAACCCTACGTTTCTATCACAGTGGTGCTACTGACGATCTTGAGCGTGTTATTGAGCATGCTCATCAGTTGGGTTATCAGTCGATTCACCTAGTTGGATTCAGTATGGGGGGGAATTTGAGCCTTCTTTATGCAGGTAGAAAAGGTCGAGACATTCCTGTGCACGTTAAATCTGTCTGTGTGTTCTCGGTTCCATGTGATCTAGCTGCTAGTTCTAAGCGCTTGGCTGAACGTAAAAATAAAATATTCATGTGGCGCTTTCTTAAAGATTTAAGAGTGAAGATTGAAGTTAAGGCGTTGGATTTTCCTCAGCAGGTGAGCGCAGAGGATTATCATAAAATTAAGAATTTCCAACAGTTTGATGATCGTTACACGGCGCCAATACATGGCTTTGATGATGCGGCAGATTATTGGGAGCAAAGCAGCTGTAAGCCAGTGCTTAAAGATATCCGTATTCCTGCTTTATTGGTAAATGCTGAAAATGACCCCTTTTTAGCGCCAGAGTGCTTTCCTTATGAAGAAGCCAAGGTCAGTGAGTGGTTGACGCTGGAGGTACCGAAGTCGGGTGGGCACGTTGGTTTTATTGATATTAATTGCGATAATTCGTATTGGATGGAAAGACGAGTTGTCGACTTTGTAACAGCTATTACTAAAGGCTAATTCATTTACAAGCGGTAGCCTCGATAACTGCGTTTTTGTCGTCTACTTTGACGTGAAAAATGGTTGTTTGACGCCATGTTTATGGCACATGGTGTTCAATTGTAATTCCTAATGCGAATAAAGTAACTGTTATCTAGAATAGATATATAGCAACTTTGGCGTCTAGGTTTTGCATGTTCTCATATCTCCGAACTCTACTTTTATTTACAGGTTTATTTGCTTCATCATTCGCTATTGCTACTACTATGATGGCGATTACTGAGTTTGAACTTGAGATTTCAGAAGGCGAGTTTATAACAGTGCGCTCAGCAGGGAATGCGCAGTCACAGTGGCTAGAAACCGCTAACGGTGACATTATCGTGAAACGCTCAGGTACTTGGTATCTGGCTGAAATTAATTCGCAGAATCAGGCGTTATCTACGGGAATTCCCTATCGTGAAGGTGAGGTGGTTCCAGCAGAAATAGTATTCATCCCTGATTTGAGCTTAAGTGCTGCATTGGATGCTTTAGAGAGCACTTCTGTCGTTTCTCAAAGCGTTGCCATTTCGTCCTCTGATGGAGTCACTCAGCAACCTATCTTGGTTTTGAGAGTGTCATTTCTAGATCAAGATTCTCGTTATTCTAGTGAAGAAATTCATGAGTTAATATTCGCAGATGAATCCAGTTCATCGTTAAGTGTGGCTCAGTATTATCGTGATAACTCTTATCAGAAATTCGATATTCAACCCGTTTCAGAAACCTCAGGTACTGTAAGTGACGGAGTCGTTGATGTGGCACTTTCTTATAATCATCCAAACTTTGGGTCTAGTTACGGTTCTTCGACCTCTCAGCTAGTCAGTGACGCTTTAGTATCTGCAAATTCATATATTAACTTTAGTGCATATGATACGAATTCAGACGGCTCTTTATCTTCAAGAGAGCTAGGTGTTGTATTGATTATTGCGGGTTATGAGAATGCTTATGGCGGGGCCGGTGCTTCGGAGCCAAGAATATGGGCTCATAAATCGAGTATTTCTCCAATAACTCTCGATGGGGTTTCATTATCAGCTTACGCGATGTTTGGTGAGCAGCATCAAAGCCACTTGGCTACGATTGGAATTATCAGTCATGAAATGGCTCACTTACTTTTTTCTCTTCCAGATCTATATGACCGCCAAGGTGACTCAAATGGCATAGGACGTTGGGGTTTGATGGGGCTTGGCAGTTGGAACTCTACCAATGGGGTTTCTGGGAGTTCTCCGGCACATTTATTAGCTTGGTCTAAGGTAGAGGCTGGTTTTATCAATCCTAGGGATGTTGAAGGGGATGCTATCGATTTTTCTTTAAAATCAGCAACAAGTGATAATGATGCTTTGAGGGTGTGGCTTGATCCTTTTCGTCATGGAGAGCACTTTCTTTTGGAATATCGAGCTTTAGAGGGTTCAGATAAAGCTTTACCTGGCGAAGGTCTTCTTATTTCACATGTCGATGACTGGGTTGGCTATGGTACAGCAGGGCTTCAGAATGATGTGGTTGAGCATAAGCTGGTTGATATTGAAGAGGCCGATGGTCAAGACGATATGGATTTGTTAGAAAATCGTGGGGATCGCGAAGATGTTTACAATGATGCCTATGGTCAAGATTATTTTGGCTCCTCATCATTACCGGCCAGTGTTGATTACCAAGGAAATTCAAGTGGTGTCGAAGTTGCTCAGATTAGAGTTGGTGATGAAGTCACGGGTAATTTGTCTTTGCCTTACGAGCAGCTAGGGGATAATTTAGGTTATGACGATGGCGGTGTTCGTGCCGCTTGGGGTAGTGGTGGCAGTGTCAGTTTGGTTGAATATTCAGTTCCTTCTGATAGTCGTTTTGCACACGGTATTGATTTTTATAGCTACAGAAATGCTGTTATATCAACAAGCCTTTATGCTTCATTTACCGGTGGTTCTGTTAGTAATGCATTGCACGTGTCTTCATCAACGATTACTCCAGGCTGGAATAGAATCGAGTTTTCGTCTTCGTTGGATCTTTCAAGCTATAGCAAGGTGTATTTAGAGATTACGGCTAGCGCCGATAGTTTGCGTGCTTTTGGTATTGATAATATGGGTGATGTAAGTGGAAATTCTTATATTAAACTCAATGGTTCTTTCCAGTCAGCGGGTTTTGATTTTAATCAAAGACTTTTAGTTGCTAATCAAGAAGATGGATTTAACTATCAGATTCCTGATAAGTTATCTTTTCAAGAAATTGAAGTTTCAGAATCCGGCTCGTCAGGTGGCGGAGGTGGCAGTTTTGGTTTGTTCTTAATACTGGCAGCGATGCTGGCATCTTGTCGCATAAAACTTCGGGTTTACGCAGTTTAATATCTTGTTAGAGTGTAGGCTCTAAATCATTGTTACCTTATAATGTTAAGTATTTTTTAGGAGCGCGGGATGCGCAAATACGGAATTTACCTAGTCATTATTCTTGTGGTTGTTCTATTAAATCTATTTGATCCACTAAGTTCTGAGCACTTGAGGTTTGATCGTGAACTGATTGATGCAGGTGAAGTGTGGCGCCTATTTGGAGCACACTTTGTGCACCTTTCAACTATTCATATGCTTGGTAACCTCTTGGCTGTTTGTTTAGTCGCTTACATTGCAGGGGAGTCGTTAAATAACCTTACGGGGGTTTTATTGCTCTTATGGTGTGTTGGCGCTGTTGGTATTGGTTTGTACTTATTTGCCAGTGACTTGTCATACTACGTTGGCTTGTCAGGTGTTTTGCACGGACTGCTTGTTGTATCGCCCTTTGTTTCAAAATTTTATAGTCGTAAAGTGGCTTTGGTCTTTTTGTCCGCAATAATATTAAAAGTTATTTGGGAGCAAAGTGGTTTTTATGACGATATGGCGTTGGCGAGCACTATAGGAGGGCGTGTTGAGACACGTGCGCACTTATTGGGTGTATTGTCGGGGTTAATCTTTATGGTTTTGCACTTACTATGGCGACACTTTTTAGTGAAAATAAAGAATTAGTAAAAGACAATGAGTAAGTAAAATGAGTTTTAAAAGCCCATGGCAGACGTTATCAGTTGAAGTAAAATACGATAATCCGTGGATACGCGTCGAAGAGCATCAAGTAATTAATCCCGCTGGAAATTCAGGAATTTATGGAACGGTGAGCTTTAAAAATCGCGCTGTTGCGATTGTACCTATATTTGATAATGGAGATACCTTGCTGGTAGGGCAGTTTCGTTACCCTTTGCAGGAATATCATTGGGAATTACCTATGGGAGGTGCTCCCGGTGGAGAATCCGATTTACTTTGTGCGCAGCGTGAACTTAAAGAAGAAACAGGGTTTAGTGCTGGAAATTGGCAGCAAATTATGACAATGCATTTAAGTAACTCTATTACTCAAGAGCAAGGCTTTGTATTTGTTGCAACAGATTTGATGGCAGGTGAAATGGAATTAGAAGAAACAGAAGATATTACTGTTAAACGATTGCCTTTTGAGGAGGTCTTTCAGCAAGTGATGTCAGGGGAAATTACGGATGCAATGACAGTTGCAGCCGTTATGAAAGTTAGGCTTTTAGACCTAGCTTAATCTTTTAACTGCCTACCGCCTGTAGTTGGTTGTGTTCTATTGTCGATGTATTTCTTTGTTTGTTTCTAAATTGAGCTGGGCTGTCTTTTGTTTGCTTGATGAAAATTCTATCAAGAGTGCGTCTACCAGAAAGTCCTAGCTGAAGAGCAATTTGTTCAATGCTTAAGTCAGAGTCCTTCAATAGCTGTTTCGCTTTATGAACACGACACTCAGTGATAACTTGTTTTAGTGAAGTGTGTTCTTTTTGAAGGTGACGATTTAATGTACGTGCGCTGATGTGGAAGTGCTCTGCAACCACTTGCTGATTGGCTTTAAGGCTTAGTTTGTCTTGATCTAGAGCGCGACGAATGCGATCAGCTAGAGAGCCTGATCTAGTTAGCTTTTTGAATTGATCCTCAACATCGCGTTTTATCATGTTCAGAATATGCGGATTTGTGTTGTGTAATCCCTGGTCTAGGAATCGCGCCTGGAACTGGATTGAAAATTCACCTGTATTGAAATAAACCTGAGATTTCCAATTCTGAGAGTATTCACTGGCATAGCTTGGTTGTGGGAACGGAAGATGTATGCCGGTTATTTCCATGTCGTTGCCGCATAGCTGTTTTAACCAACCCAATATTAAGCCGACGAGTAGTTCGCTGCGGTAACGTTCTTGAGATAAAAAGTGCTGATCGTGGATAGGCAGCTTTATCTTAATAATATTGTCACGGGTTCGAGTAATGTTAACTTCTAATCCATCACACAGTAGAGTCGAGAATTTTTCTAGATAATATAGCGCTTCTCTTAATGTATTTGAGCATAAAAAGAGATGCTGTAATTGGCAGCTACTATGAGATATAGCTTTTTGGCTGGATAGTACGCATAAGCCACTTTGGTTGCTATTGCGAATTAGTTTGTTTACTAAGGCATCAGCGTCATTTAAGCTGATCCGTGCATCAGGATCTTTTAGTATTTTTATTAACCGAGTGTCCAGAGCTTCTGGGTTTTCATTGCTTAGACCGTGCTTACCCGCGGTTTCGATAAGGGGTCGAATAAGGGCAGCGGATATTGAGCTTTGAATCATAAGTCATGGCCGATTGAATATTATTATTTTTAGTAACTATATTATCAAGCAATATCAATGCCATTGATGTGACTTAGTTCAAAGCCTTGTTTTACAACAAATAGTTATAAATTGTGTTTTGACAGTATGCACGTTTGTGTAACCCTTTATTTTAACTTTGTTACTTGTGGTAACGCATTGCGGGCGCAGTACCCAGAAAAGGAATTATTTTGTTTTTATATCGTAGTATTGTGTTTTTAAGCTTGTTGTTACTAGCGGGGTATACTTATGCGTCGCCTGATAGATTAAATAACGAGATTTCTAAACAAGCATCAATTGACATTAAAAACGTAGAATATGTATTAGAGAATGGTGTGCGCTATGATTATGAACGCGTTCTAGGATTAGATGATTCTCGCTGGCAAGTGCCCAGTGAATATCCTCTTAACCTTGGTGTTATTATGAGTGGTGCTTGGGTTCGCTTTAATTTAAAAAACGTTGAGCTTTCAGATTCTGAATATCTATTAGAAGTTTCTAATCCTGGTCTTCACAATTTACATGTTTTCATTAGGTACCCTGGTGGGGTCATTAAAAAATGGCAGCTAGGTAATTCACTTCCTTTTCTTGAACGACCTGTCATTACCAGAAATTTTGCAATGCCGATTACTCTTGAAAAAAAACAAGAAGTTCAGGTGTATTTGCGTACCGAATCTAATGTTGGGGTTCTGGTGCCTTTAAGGCTTTATACAGTCAATAAATTCTGGGGGTCGGTAATTACTCAAAATATGCAGTACGGTTTATATTTTGGCGTTTTATTAATGTTCGTTGCCTTTAATTTAGGTTGGTATTTGTTTCGTAATGATTCTTTGTATTTGATATTAGCAGCTGATCTTGCGGTTTTTGCTTTAATGTATGCGAATCATTTAGGTCTTAATTTCGAATATTTATGGCCTGTTGACCCTCAGTTTAACTATGTTGCAAGTTTATTTTTTAGTTATTTGGTTGCTATTACTGCAAATGTGTTTACTTGGAGATTTCTAGCTTTAGAAGATAAAGGGAATTCTGAGATTAAGGGTATGTATTATGTGTTCAATGTTTTAGCTGTATTGGGAATTATTTTACTTTGGTTTATACCTGTAAACTGGTCTAGCTATCTTTGTTCCTCTTTAGGATTAGTTGTTGCGTTTTATTTAGTATATTTAACTTATCTGAGCTATAGAGAAAGAGCCGCATATGCTCTGCTTTATTTGTTTGGTTATAGCATTGCTGCATTATCCGCTTGTGTTTATGTACTGCACAAGCTTGCGTTGCTGCCGACGACCACGTTTATCGTTGAGATGCTGGGTTATAGTATTTTATTCCAGTCTCTTATTTTAACGAGTGTCATGATTTTAAGGACTAAAGAACGTCCGCATATATTGGGCTTCCAGTCGCAAGCGAGCTTGGTGCCTGATTCAGTAAGAAATTGGATAGCTCAGTTTAGTCACGAAATTCGAACCCCGCTAAATGGCATTGTTGGGATGACAGACCTGTTAAAAGAAACCCCTTTAAACCCCACTCAATATAATTATGTACGCAATCTTTCTTCGTCGGGCGAACACTTGGTGGAATTGGTTACGGATATTTTAGATTATGAAAGCTTGGCTAGCGGGCATGTTGAACTTGTAAATAAAGAGTTTAATTTGGTCGAAATTTGTGAGCAGTCTGCTGGTTTATTTACGCATTTAGCTAATGAAGGAAAGGTTGATGTTTCCTTTCAATATCAAAATGGCATGCCTAAGACATTCTGTGGAGATAGCAGGCGTTTTCGCCAGATACTTTTGAACTTATTGAATAATTCAATAAAGTTTTCTCAGGGTGGGCGTGTGGTTGTGAGTTTAGCTTATACCCTTAATGAAGAGCTTGAGCTTAAAGTTTGGGATGATGGCATTGGGATGACTAAGCAGCAGCAAAAAGAGATTTTTTTGAACTTTCGTCAGGCCGATCCTTCAGTATTTCAGCGTTTTGGTGGAAATGGTTTGGGGCTCGCCATTTGTGAGCAGCTTACGACATTAATGTCGGGACAGGTATCTGTAGAAAGTGAATTTAATGAATTTTGCTGCTTCACAGTATTGCTACCGATGCCTGCTCCAGAGGAAAATAAAAGGGTATCACTTGATAAAAAAACATCTCCCTTATTTTCTCCTGTCGAGAAAAAATCCGTCAATCATGCGTCGCAATTCAATGCATTACCAAAACATCTAGTTGTTCTAGGTGTTGATGATAATGAGATTAATCGCCGAGTGCTTAGTGCAATGTTGAATAAATTAGGGCATACCATTATTGAAGCGGCGAGTGGAAAAGAAGCAATTGATATCGTTCGATCAGGTGTGGATATTGATCTTATTTTGATGGATTGTGATATGCCTAGAATGAATGGTTTTGAGGCAACTAATGAAATTCGTCAATGGCAGTACGGGCAGGCTGATAAAATGTGCAGAATTATTGCGTTAACCGCGCATACATTAGATGAGCATAAGGAAAAATGTTTGGAGTCTGGAATGGACGGGCATTTGGGTAAGCCCTTGCACTTACAAGAACTGCGTGAGTTGATTGATCAATTCACGTAGCTCTATGTGGGGTTTTTAAAGGAACCATTTGAGGGTAAGCGGTTTAAAATTCCCAGTTAGCACCAAGAGAAATATTTTGCATGCGAACTCTCGGCATAACACCGCTGCTGATTGCTGTACTTTCAATTTCTGCTCTAAATGATAGCTGAGGTATTGGATAATAAATAAAGCCAGCTCCAGAAATTGTATTCACTGCGGATGTTTTTTTCTCTTTATTAGTGATCTTAGTGACGCTTGTTTGGCTGGCAGTTATTTCTACGCTTGTGTATTTTGCTTCCCAAGCGAAGAAGCCAGTTTTAACAAAAAAATCTAAGCTGTTATCAATCAAAGGGAATTTATAGCTTAGATTAAATAGAGCGCCTTCTGGAGTAAAATCACTGATGCCAGTGAAGGTCGAAGAAGATTTAGCATCGTAAGTATCTGGGCCAGGATCTACAATAGTTGCATCCCCTAGTTGACCATAAGCAATGCTGCCGTGGCCTGCATCACTGAATGAAATATTATCTGAACTGGTGGCTTCCTGATTAATCGCTGTGGGGTCGTTAAAACTTGCCTCCCCCATATTAACGTATCCAAACTCAAGGGATAAATCTGAGGTTATATGAGCCCCTGCTAAAATCTTAAATGAACTGCCTGTTTTATCCGCAGTATGAGAAAGCGCTGTTCCACCGTACAAGCCAACAAAGCCGCCTTCGTTTTCAGCGTGGCTCGAACTGCAGATAGCCATCAACAAAAATATACTGGGTAACAAGGTAGACCGATTACGATTTACGGAGCTTGTTTTTAGACTGGGTGTAAACATGCTTTTAAACATAGGTGAGTTGTCCAATTTTTATATATTATTATTTTTGTTGTATTTAACCAGAAATGCCTGCTCTGTCCTAGTCCTTAAAAGAATTGGTTAATAAAAATCAAAACCTAACAGTCTATGTTTACATAATCTTTAGTTACTCAGTTTGTTATAGGGCATATATGTAGCCCTGCATGTGAGGTCTTGTTCCTGTTTCATCTTTAACTTCGAACTGAATGTTCGCTTCCATAACCAGTTTTTTGTCTACATGGTGTTTTATTTGCTCGTTTATTTGAAAGTTCAATTGAATATTGGAAGGCAAAAATATAGGCATTTTAAAGTGCACTACAACTCTGCAAGATTCACTGTTCAATTTAGGAAACAGTGCTGCAATGACGCGGGCTTTAGTCCACATTCCATGAGCAATATGTCCCTTGAAACCGAATAGCTTTGCACTTAGTGGAAACAGATGAATAGGGTTGGAGTCACCAGAAACAAGAGCGTAACGTCGGCCAAGATCAGAGGGTAAACTCCAGAACTCTTTGTATGGAAGTTCTTTTGGAATTTGATTCTTTTCTGGATTGGATTTTGTTATCTCTACTTTTAGAGCATCTTTCTTTTTACGCACGAGGTTAGTACTTATACTTTCCCACACAACTTCACCAGTAATGTGTATAGCTGTTTTAATGTCCACCTCATATCCTTTTTGAGTTTTACGAATGCTATCAAAGGAGCATGTTACATCCATAGTTTCAAATAAATTAATGGCTCTATGCTGGCTGATATCATTTTTAATATGGATCATTCCCATTAATGGAAAGGGAAAGTCTTTAAGCAGCATCAATTCTAGGTGTAATGGAAAAGCCAGTAGATGAGGGTATGTCACGGGTAACTGATTGTTGTCGTGATTAAAACCACATACGCTCCTATATTGTTCTACTTCTTTGGCACCGGCTTTAATATTCGCAAGTGTAATACTCGTTGTGGGGAGTTTAGGTGTGCCCTTTAGGCCTTTAGCGAATAATGCTCGGGTATATAAACTCAGCGTACTCGGTTTTTCATTCAGTTGAAGGCGTATTGATTGGCTCATCGTATGTCCATGAATGCAGTGATTATTATAATTGATTCCGACTAGTGTAGAGAGCTTGAACAGAAGGCCATTGGCCTGCACTGCTATTGAATCGCGTCAGTTTGGTCAATCAAAGCTTGCAGTCCCTTTTTGTTCTGGCAGAATTCATGGCCTATTCAAATAATAATTAGAGTGTATGTCAGGCGGAATTACGGAACTTAAAGACTCGGGAATCTTGTTGCAGTTAGCTCATCGAGCCATGCTTGAGCTTGGGCTTGATATCCCTTTGATTTTTGAACGATGCGGAGTTAAAGACGAGCTGTTAGAAGATCGCAATGCTCGTACACCCCATGATGCTCAGAATTTATTTTGGCAAGTTTTAGAAGATGTGAGTGGCGATCCTGATATTGGTTTGCATATAGCTGAGAAAATGCCCGTTTATAAAGGGCAGGTCCTCCAGTATTTATTTTTAAGTAGCCAAACATTTGGGGATGGCTTAACTAGGGCACTAAATTATCAGCGTCTATTGAGCGATGCCACGCTAGCGACATTCGAAATGATTGATGGCGAAGCTTCTATTCAGATATCTTCATCCAGTATGACGGTTATCGACCTGCGCCATCTATCTGAAGCAGTAGCTTATGGGCTTGTTAAGTTTTTTAGTTATGTGACTGATGGAGAATTTACGCTTAATAGAATTCATTTTTCCCATTCTCAGCGTGGCGATGACAGTGAGCATAAACGTCTTTATGGTTGTGACGTTGTTTTTGGCCAGCCTGATAATCGTTTATTTTTTAATGCTGAAATTCTAGAAATTCCCTCTCTACATGCAGAGCCTGAGCTGCTACAGCTTCATGAAAAGCTTGCCAGTGAGCACGTTGCAAAACTTGAACGTCAAGATGTAGTTGCTCGTGTGAATCGTATTATTGGTGAAATTTTAGAAACAGGTCAGATTAATCTTGAACAAGTGGCTGCTAAGCTGGAGATTAAACCTCGTACCTTAAGAACGCGTTTGGCTGAGGCAAATACTAATTTTAATCAGTTATTGGCTGATTTTCGTTGTAATTTGGCGAAGCGGTTGTTGGCAAATACCTCTGAAAGCATTGATGAGATCGTATATTTAACAGGTTTTTCTGAACCTAGTACTTTTTATCGTGCCTTTAAGCGCTGGACGGATGTTACGCCAATTGAGTATCGAAACCAAAAAAAACGCCTTTGAAATCAATGAATTGAATTTGGCTTTGCACTATTTTATTACCAGTACGGCATTAATATTTGAAAAAACAGTATATTAAATACTTTATGGCAATAGTGTATTCCTAGTTTGGGGTAGCTCTCTGGTTAAAAAAAGTACAATCTAAAGTTACTTAAACAGTAAGTTTGGAGATAAGCTATGGGTCAGCTCGATAAAACAAGTTTAATTCAACCGTTAGTAGATCATATGGTTACTAATGAAAAGGATGTGAAGGTTTGGCGTAAGGAGTTAGTCGAATCGGGTGCATTCTCTAATGAACAGGTGATGGGGCTGGACGATGCTAGCCTGACATTGTCTTATCGCACAATGCTGGCGGTTCAGTTTCAGGGGTTGCGAACTGAGCGCATATTAACAGAAATCGAAAAGCATCAGGTAGCTTGGGCTGTAGATATTGATGATAACTTCCAGCAGGGTGCTATCTGCTATTGATATCCAATTATAAATTATTATTTTTTTAGTATTTTCACAAGCAGCTTTCAGCTGCTTGTTCTGATTTTCTTGCTTTCATTCTTTCTTTGCTTATTATAAAACAACAAAAATAACATCCTTATGGGGAAGTTTGTGGCGCGTATTCTATTATGCTGGGAGCTGGGAACAGATTATCAGCACTTATTATCTTTACAGTCTGTTGCTCGTTATTATCAGAGTAAAGAATGTGATATTTGGATTGCTGGGCGAGACGTAACTAAATTAAAACGTCTTTTCTCTGATTTAAAGTTAAATGTGGTGCAAGCCCCTTACGCTGATTCAGCTGCGGAACTAGGTCTGGAAAAACAGGCTCCTAGAAGTTATGCCGATTTTTTACGTCGTTGTGGTTACCATCATGCTGATGCTTTGTCTGGCTTGGTGAGTGCTTGGCGAACGCTTTTTGATTTTATTAAGCCGGATTTGATCTTGTGTGATCATGCGCCGACGGCGTTGTTAGCATCAAGAGGGTTATCTTTCTCGGGGCGCTCTGTTCCCAAAGTAGCAGTAGGAATGCCATTTTCTGTGCCGGATGATAATCGTCCAGCTGGGGTTTTCTTTGCAGGTGATTTAGCCAAAAATGATATCATTCTTTATGAAGATGATTTGGTTAAGGTGATAAATAAGGTTTGCATTGAGTTTTCTATTACGAGAATTAATAATCTGGCTGATTTATTTTCAGATTTGGAAAAGTGCATTTTTCAAACGTATTCTGAATTAGATCATTATGGATATCGTAGCGCTGAACAGCGATTCAAGACATCTTATGTTGGGGCCGCTGTCCCTGATTTTTCAGAACCTCCTGTTTTTCCTCATTTTAAAGGGCCTAAGATTTACTGTCATGTTAAAGGCTCAGCAGAAACGCCAATACTATTAAAGACACTGCAGGCTATTGAGTGTAGTGCGATTGTTCTGGTTGATGGTATACCGGATGCGATTGTTAATGCCCATCGTTCTAGACATATATTATACGTTGATAAGCCCGTGAATATGCAGGAGGTATTGGATAAGTCGACGTTTGCCATTTTAAACGGCGGTATTAATTCGGTATCTTTATTTATGAAGGCAGGAATTCCGGTTGCATTATTTCCATTGAATATTGAGCAGTTTTTAATGGCTAAGCGTGTAGAAGCTTTAAATGCAGGCTTTCAAATAAATCTTTCAGATGTTGATTCAGCCTTGGCCGGTTTGCAAAAAGTGAACAGTCGCCAGAAAAAAGTTGCTGCTGGTTTATTTGAGGAAAAATACGAGCAAGAAAGTGCTCATAATGAATTATTGCTGCAGCTTGCTTTGGTAGAGCAGAGCTTTCTTTTTGAAAAAGCAAAAAAATAGCGCTTACTTAATAAAACTAAGTAGCGCTATTTCTCGAATACTAAAACTGAATCTAGGCGATCAAAAAATTAGATGCCTTGAGAGCGTAGGTATTCGTCATAAGTACCGTGGAAATCAACGATCTCATGATCTTTGATTTCAATGATACGAGTAGCCAATGAACTAACGAACTCACGGTCGTGAGATACGAAAATCAAAGTACCTTCGAACATTTCAAGTGCCATGTTGATGGATTCGATCGATTCCATATCCATGTGGTTGGTAGGTTCATCTAATAATAGTACGTTATGATTTTGCATCATCAACTTACCAAACAATAAGCGACCTTTTTCACCACCTGAGCAGACCTTAACGTTTTTCTTAATATCGTCTTGGTTGAATAATAAGCGACCTAATGTACCGCGCACTGCCTGATCATCATGCTCTGGTGTGCGGAATTGTGACATCCACTCAAACATTGGCATGTCAGAAGGGAATTCGTATTCGTGATCCTGAGCGTAATAGCCTAGAGATGCATTTTCAGACCACTTAATCATGCCTTCTTTTGGCTCTACTTCACCAACTAAGCACTTCATTAAGGTTGTCTTACCAGCACCGTTCGCACCAATGATGGCAATTTTCTCGCCAGCAGGGATCATAAGGTTTGAGTTTTTGAATAATAGCTCGTCACCTTCGTAGGCATGGCCTAGGTTTTCAATCTCAACCGCTGTACGGTGAAGTTTCTTCTCGAATTCAAAACGCATGAAAGGGTTTTGACGGCTAGAAGGTTGAATTTTTTCGATCTGGATTTTATCAAGTTGCTTCTGGCGAGAAGTTGCTTGTTTTGCTTTGGAAGCGTTTGCTGAGAAGCGGCTAACAAACTGCTGTAATTCAGCAATTTGTGATTTCTTCTTAGCGTTATCGGCTTGTTGACGTTCACGAGCTTGCGTAGAAGCAATCATGTAGTCATCGTAATTGCCAGGGAAGATTTTGATATCACCATAATCGATATCGGCCATGTGTGTACAAACAGAGTTCAAGAAGTGGCGATCGTGCGAGATGATAACCATTGTACACTTCATTTCGTCCAGCAGGCTTTCTAACCAGCGAATGGTGTTGATGTCCAAGTTGTTGGTTGGTTCATCAAGAAGCAAAATGTCTGGGTTAGAGAAAAGTGCTTGAGCCAAAAGTACACGTACTTTAAGACCAGGAGCAACGTTAGACATTAAACCTGTGTGCAGTTCTAGATCGATGCCTGCGCCTAGCAATAATTCACCAGCACGGGATTCAGCTGTGTAGCCATCCATATCGGCGAATTCGCTTTCAAGTTCAGCTGCACGCATGTATTCGTCTTCAGTTGCTTCAAGGTTTGCGTAAATTGCATCACGCTCTTCCTTAATAGCCCAAAGCTCTTTGTTGCCCATCATTACTGTATCAATAACAACTTGCTCTTCGAAAGCAAACTGATCTTGATGCAATTTCCCCAAACGTTCGTTTGGAGAGATCGATACGTTACCAGCAGAAGGTTCAAGGCTACCATCAAGAATCTTCATGAAAGTAGATTTACCGCAACCGTTGGCTCCGATTAGACCATAACGGTTGCCATCACCGAATTTTACGGAGATGTTTTCAAACA
>CERE01013525.1_pt1 | contig 19897 bp, 16 predicted proteins | sample 530911 | NCBI WGS metagenome assembly CERE01 (sample SAMEA2621092, study PRJEB7988) | marine metagenome | biome: marine biome (ENVO:00000447); feature: mesopelagic zone (ENVO:00000213); material: "saline water (ENVO:00002010), including plankton (ENVO:xxxxxxxx)" | depth 800 m
TGATGCTGGCACCCACTACCGCGTGAGCGGTTTAGTACTTGTGTTGTTAGCTGTCTCACAAGTCTGTGGCAGTAATGCTAAATCCTGATTGGGAAGAGCTGCTTCCTGATCAGGCTGTATAGAACCGGAGAAGGCGACAACTATCTCGAAAAATGCCGCCTATTTATAAAATTGATTTCAACCAGATTAACGCTTAATGCTTTGCACATTCGATGATCCTTTCCTTGTCGCGGTTTTATAGCGATGCAGTTCCCAGGTCAGTTGCGCAATTGAATCCGCCATGGCTTTGATTTCGGCTTGATACTGGCTGTTCTCCGCTTTTAGTTTGCAGCTCCTCACCTCCAGCGCATCAAATCGTTCCTTTGCGACCGTCTTACGCTTGCCTTTTGCTACTGGTACTGCGTCATGGTTCGGCTGTTGCTGCCGTGCTTTCTCTGCCAAAACGATCTCCCGTAGAACAGGATGATTCTTCAACGATCCATTGGCTACACCGGCTCTTTTCTCTACCGCTGACGGGTTGATTTTCTTTTTCTCTTTTTTTAAAGCCTCAAGAGCGTTTTCTAGTTTGGTCTTTACACTAGGCATCACAATACTCCTAATTCAAAGCGATCAAAGGCGATGTTATGGTCTGTCATGACTTTCTCTGCGGAACGAATATCGGTTAGCTCGCGGGCCAGTGTGTTGCGGTTGTAAAAGCCCATCTCTTTCATCTGCCTCAACTTCTCACCGATGCGTTTGTGCCGCTCTTGCCAGCGTATCGCTTCGTTCTGATTGATGTTCAGGTTCTCGCAGTCACGCCCAACGCAACTAGACGGTTCAAACAAATGGGTCATCTTGCACGCTTCACCCGCAAAGCATCGGCCATAGCCGGTAGACTTGTTAGCCCCACTGGTGTTTTTGGCAAGCACTTCGAATTGCTTTTCTGTCATCACCTTGGGATCGCCCTCAAAGTGCTTCATATACCCGCCTGATTGCTGTTTAGGGTTGTCCATCATGTCTTTCAGATAGGCTTTGTGGCTTTCCATCTCGGCGTTTTCCACAGCTTTTTTGATGTTGGCCGGGTTCTCTATCCCCATCAGTGTAAGCACCTCGGAGTGGCTGGCGTAGATCGCCGTCATCGCAAGACTGATGTGTTTGAACTGGTGCTTGAGTGCGGCCAGTGATACCAGGCCATTCCCCACCACAAAATGTGCAAAAGTACGCCGCAGCGAGTGAGTTGAAAAGTGCCAGTAAAAGGTGCCGTCCTTGCATTCCTTTATCGGGTTATATGCAGCGGGAACTATCGGGTTGAGCAGGCGGTACACTTCATCCATCGTAGCGGGATCATAGGTTAGATTGAGATGCTGTGAGTACTGCGTGAACAAATAGCGAAGATTGTCAGTGGTTAAAATAACGTCTTGTAGCTGGCTATTGATGCGGTCACCGACACCACTCTTGTCAAAATAAAAGCGCGGAGAACGGTGAATATCGCCTTTTATTAAACGGTGGTCATCATTGAGGGCAGCCAGTACAGCCAAGGCTTTTTCGCAGATGGGCGCACAGGCCCAGACATCTTCCCTAGGCAGTTTCTCCAGCTTGCGTGTCCATGAGCGCAGCGTGCAAAGCGTAATGCCGTCGAGGTCGATTGCCTTATACGAGGTGGCGTTTATCTGGGTGAGTTCGCTGATACGCATCCCGGTGAAGGCAGACAGTGACATAAAGCACGCCCCTTCGATGGCTTTAAATTCACCAACTGCCTGCCGCTCAGTCAGTCCGTACTTTCTGGCATAAGCTTTGACATTACGAAGGTCGGCCAGATTTTCGTGGGCTCGGTTCACATCCTGCATCAAACGGCCCATCAACTGCTCATAAATCGCCGGGATCACCGTGGGGTAATGCCCCTTCCCGGCAGTCGAGTATTGCTTGGCGATTTGCTTGACCGATTTACCTTCGGGTAACCCCAGCGTGAAGCATGATTGCTCCGGAAAGTGCCCATTAACCTGAGTGAGTACGCTCAGCGCTTCGAGACGAAGCGTTACAGTTTTTGCGCTAAGGTCCTTTCCTGCGTGGAGGATTTGGTTAAATACCAGTTCGTTGCTGAGCAGCGAAAATGAACTAATGTTTGTGTCCTTAAACACTCTCAATGCGAGATTTGACCCTCTACTTATATTTCTGCATTGGCTGAATTTGCGAAATGTTTCACCCTGCATGTGTAGCATCCCGCCTTTCTCGCCCCAGATCAGAAAGTAGACGCGCTGTTTCAGCTCAAGAAGCAACTGTGGGTTGTGTTTCTCCTGGTTGAAGTTGATTTTATAATTACGCTCCGACTCATTAGAGCGGTTAAAAAACGGGTTGTAGTCCCAAGTGTCATCGGAAAAGTAGGATACAGGCTTGCCGTCTTTATTGACGCTGACCACGGTGTAGTCATCCGGCATCGGATACTGACCGGAGGCCTGCGGTAAGGCGTACTGCTCAAATTTGCTGGTATCCGCACTGACACAAAACATGACTACCCCCTGAATATATCCATTACTGATTCTTCGTCCCACAAGGGGTGACACTCACGCGCCAGCAATTTCTCTGCCGCTTTGAGGTGCGCTTTATTGAATCGCGCCTTGAGCTGGTTGAGTCTGGCTTTAACCTCGCCGTAATTGGTCAGGAAGTGTTCGACATTTTGGTGAGCGAGCATGGCTTCATTCAGCCGTTTTTCAAAACTGAGCAAGCGCCAGATGTCGTGCGGATCATCGACGATACCGTAGTTGGCGCAGCCAAAGCATTTCACGACAAAGCCGCACCCTTGCTCTGACCACTCCTCATCACTGAGGATGCCTGTCCGAGCAGTAACTTTCTGAAACTCACGTTTTTGCGGTGTGTCTGCGCCCTTACAGAAGCCGCCATTCAGATTCTCAACCACCTGATGGGTGGTATCACTGGCCTTGAGTGCTTCCCATTCGTCATGCGAAATCACTTCTCCGACAGCTTCTTTAGCCTTGGCCACCGCGACAATCGTGCCACCGCTGGGGTTTTCACCCAAACGGTGCAAAGCCGTCAACCCTACGGCCAGCTGACTTCGGGCTTCGCCTTTGGAGACCTTGCCGTATTTGGAATTGTCATAGGTTGAAGGCGCATTGCGAGTATTCTGCGCTGCTTTCGCTCTGCCCATTTTTTGCTCGGCGTATTGTTTCACCGAGGATTTCAGCAGGTTGCAGTTCAGCTTAAAGTCTGGATTCCTGGCGATTAACGACTGGAGACGCGTGGAGTGTTGAACCAGGTGTTTTTGAGCGTATTTAAAGAGCTCATTTCCGTTTGGCGTATTGACATTCATTTTTCGAAACAGGTAGTGCTTATCGAGGCCGAGATTCAAGGAGTGCTCCCTAGAGAGCGCAAGGTGAGATTTAAAGAATCCTTTGCAGCTCGCTCGCGGGGTAAAGGTACGCAGTTCAACCTGATTTCCTCGCGTTTTAAATCCCTCAATAGCGATGCGTCCCGCCCCGGACTTTTGGCAAACCCATTCATCCTCTAAAAACATGCTCAAGGTTTCCGTCTGCCCGGTGCCCAAATAATAAATGGTCAGAAACACCGCATTACACACCAACCTGTCGAATGCGAACCTCCTTTGAGCCTCGGTTAACGTGCCATCCTGATAACGCGCAAGCAATGCACTGCGGTCAGCTAATAAAGCAAAGGCAATACCGCGCAGCTCTTTGGTGGTGTAGTTATTAGAGTCCAGTGAGGCTGATTGAGTATCGAGGTTTCGGGCGGCTTTAGGGATTTGCCCAAAGCCAAACTTCTTACACAGTGAATTCAGGTTTGATCCCATCCAACCTAGGGTCTTAGGCTTTACAGGTTTGCCGCTCAGACCTTTGCCTGTACTGACCATCGACAGGTAATTAGCATGAATGAATTGGGTACAGGTCTCTGGCGATAACGCTACCTTGGCTTTTCGATTGCCACTTTGTGCATTGAATGCTTGCACCAGAACCTGTCGGATGTGTCTAAAGTTCATCACTTTGGTGGGGCTTCGCCACCCCGACTGCTGGAACTTGGAAATCAGTAAACGGACGTGCTCGTCTGTGGCATACGCCTTTAGATCTGAAAAGTCACAGGTGCTGTTACAACCTGAACCGTTTTTCCACACGTACTTCCACTTGGTTATGGTGGTCAGGGTATTGTACGTAACCATTTCAGGAGTCGGCGTGGAGCGGTATGTGCGGGTGCTTTCAACAACCTGCGCGTCTATTAAATCGGTCATGTCAGCGCTTCACCCTCCAGCAAATTCATGGTGATCTCCGGCACCTGATTTTTCTCCGGGCTACCCTCATAATGCTTGAGGTACAGCATTGTCGTATCCAGATCCTTGTGGCCCATTTCCTTTTTCAGCATTTCCAGCGCTTGCAGCATCGACAGCTCCGGTATTTTCGCCAATGAATCCAGCTTGTAAGCGCCAAAGGTAGCCCGGCAGTCATGTTGCTTGTGCTTGAAGTGCGGGTTGCTGTTCTCCTTAATCGCCTTTCTCAACTTACCCCAAAGCGTATTGAGGCTTTGGGTCGTAAATCTGCCGCCATCCTTATTGATGAAAGCAGGTGGGTTCATGTCACCCGTGCTCATGAAATACAATTGCTGGCGCTTCTTGTACCGCTCACTTTGATGGTATTGGTTAATCGACTTCATCAACCAAACAGGCATGGATACCTGGCGATTAATATCGTATTTGGTTTTACACTGGTGATCTGGTCCGATCCAAATACCGGTTAACGTCTTGCTGTTAAACCCTTTGGGGATCACGAAGTGGTCGGGCTTGATGTCAGCCACCTCAATCGCCCGAAGCCCCACGCAGAGCATGACACTAACCATCAAGCGAAACTCCATAGATAACCCGTTATAGTGCCAGTTGTCCCTGACATGCTGAAGGTCTAGGTCGTTCAATGGTTGCAGGTTGGTGTCTCTTGTCTGACTGCGGATCGTACAGTCCGTCAGCGTTTGGCCGTATTTGGTTACGCCCGTAATTTCAAAAGGCAGCTCGGAAATATAACCATGCCGGTAGCAGAACAGGTAAAAACGTCTTGCGATAGAGAGAGCGGCAACGGCAGTGTTTCGGCTTATTTTCCCTCGTTCAATCTGACCATCTAGATAAGCTCGATAAAGGAAGATCGGGTAGCGCTGTAGCTGCTCCTCATGATCGTCCCATTTAAGACGGTTTGCATCCAAGAACCGGTAGTACCTCAACAGGTGAAAGCACGTTGGGTTAATATCCTTAACACCCTGGACAATGCGGCGATTCAGAATAAAGGCGTTTGCTTCGAATACCGGCTTACCTTCGCTGGTAAGCAGCACCATTACACCCTTGAATGACATCGGCCTTTTGACACTGAAAGAGCGAGCGTCTTCAGCTACTTCCACATGACCAATATCTATGGCTGAACTTGTCTCTACGAGGTGGTAATAATGCTCCATTCTGCGCCTGTCATTCCGACTTATTTTATCTAACTATAGGTGTAGATGTTAATCTAATCAAGACAAAAAAATAGACCATCTAATGATGATCTAAAATAACTATCTGCTCTCTAGGTTGAATGTAAAAAAACCGCCCTTAGGCGGTTTTTTTCAAATCAATAGCCGAGGTTATTATTCGAAGGGGTGACGCAATACTATAGTTTCAACACGATCTGGGCCAGTAGAAACAATATCTGCCGGCGCGCCAACAAGCTCTTCCAAACGCTTGATATAAACTTGAGCCGCCGCCGGTAAATCGTCCCACTGCTGAACACCAACAGTGCTGTCGGTCCAACCCGGCATGGATTCGTAAACAGGCTGAACTTCTTCCCAACCTTCAGCATCGAACGGCATGCTTACCGCATTGCCTTCAGTGTCTTGATAGCCGACACAGATTTTCACGGTTTCGAGACCGTCCAATACATCCAGCTTGGTCAGGCATAAACCAGAGATACTGTTAATGCGAATGGCGTGACGAACAGCAACGGCATCGAACCAACCGGTGCGACGTTGACGACCAGTAGTCGCACCAAACTCGTGACCTTTTTCACCCAAGTGCTGCCCCACTTCACAACCCAACTCGGTAGGGAAAGGACCAGAACCCACGCGAGTGGTGTAAGCTTTAGTAATCCCCAAAACGTAGTCGAGATACAAAGGACCAAAACCAGAACCGGTGGCAGTACCGCCAGCGGTGGTATTTGAAGAAGTTACAAACGGGTAGGTACCGTGATCGATATCGAGTAGAGAACCCTGTGCACCCTCAAACAAAATACCTTCGTCATTTTCACGCGCGGTGTGTAGCATATCGGTCACATCGGCAACCATTGGGCGCAGTTGCTCGGCCCACTCCAGCGCCTCTTTCATGACATCGTCGTAATTGACGGCATCGACTTTGTAATAATTCACCAAGGCAAAGTTGTGATACTCAAGCACGTCTTTTAACTTCTCAGCAAAACGTTCGGCGTTCATCAAGTCACCCAAACGCAAGCCGCGACGAGCTACTTTGTCTTCGTAAGCCGGGCCGATACCACGACCGGTGGTACCGATTTTTGCCTCACCACGGGCAAGCTCACGAGCCTGATCAAGAGCTACGTGGCATGGCAGGATCAAGGGACATGATGGCGACAAGCGCAAACGCTCGCGCACGGGAACCCCATTGGCTTCAAGACCGGCCATTTCTTTCAATAGCGCGTCTGGTGCCAACACTACACCGTTACCGATCATGCAGGTGACGTTTTCACGCAAGATGCCGGAAGGGATCAAGTGCAGTACGGTTTTCTTGCCATCGATCACCAAGGTGTGACCCGCATTGTGACCGCCTTGAAAACGAGCCACCAAAGAAACCTGATCGGTTAACAGATCAACGATTTTACCTTTGCCTTCGTCACCCCACTGGGTGCCTAGCACAACGACGTTTTTGCCCATTGCTCACACAACTCTTTAAAAGATTAACTTTGAGGGTTTATAAAAAACCCAACGAACTCTGCTGAAAAATAGTTACAGGGATTTCACCTGGTATTGGCCTGCATCGCACACCAATTGACGATCACAGTCGGCGTTCACATCAGCAACACCTTGCCCCTTGAAGCCTGATACGACAATTTCACCGTCGGCACGCAAGCGATTGATCTTTGCCCATTGGCCGGGATCATCGGTGGCCGGCGCAAAGATCGCACCTTGCTGCTTCACGGCACCTTTAACCAGGCCGTCGATGGCGGTGATATCCACCACAAAACCGGTAGCCGATCTGGCATTGCCAAACACTTCGCCTACATGATCGTAGCGACCACCATTGGCGACAGCATCACCATAGCCCGGGGCAAAGGCCGCAAATACAACACCCGTGTGGTAGTTGTAGCCGCGCAATTCACTTAAATCAAAATAGAGATTGGCCTGCGGGAATCTCATGGCCACGGCATCGGCGATGGTTTCCAAGGTATCGAGCGCAGTCGTTACCGCGGCCGGCGCTTTGGCTAGGGCTTTGCGCGCCTGCACCAACACTTGGCGATTGCCAGCCAATCCAGGCAACGCCTTAAACATGGCCGCCATATCGGCATCAGCAATATTGGCATCAATCCACTGATTGATATCGGTAATGGCCTTGCTCTGCAACAGATCGAACAACTCGCACTCTTGCCCATCGCTGAGTTCGGCAGCGGCTGCCAAGCTGCGATAGATATCGACATGGCCGAGATCAATATTTAGCTGCTGCAGACCAGATTCCTGCAGAGACACCAGCAATAGGGAAATCACCTCAATATCAGCATCGCTGCCGGGCTCTCCATAGAGCTCGACACCGGCCTGAATAGGCGAGCGAGTCGCCAGCGGCGATTTCGATTTGGTATGTAGAACGTGGCCGGCATAACACAGGCGAGAGGGCCCGCTGCGCTTCATGCTATGAGCATCGATACGCGCAATTTGCGGCGTCATATCGGCGCGAATGCCCATGGTGCGGCCGGATAATTGATCGGTCATTTTGAAGGTCATGAGATCGATATCTCGTCCCAAACCAATCAATAGAGAATCTGTGAATTCCATTAAGGGTGGAATCACCAACTCATAGCCCCAACGGCTATAGAGATCCACCAAGCGTCTGCGCAGAGATTCTACGCGGTAAGCCTTCTCAGGAAGGATATCTTCGACGCCATCAGGCAATAACCAACGGTCAGCGTAGGTCATGGTCGATGTCTGCCTCACTACAGGTTGCGGTCACCGTCACTCACCGATTATCGGCGGGGGCTTCCTCAATTAATCAGGTACAGCGCTCCGGCGCCCAATAACATGCTTACAAGCCCCATGACTCGCAACTGTTGATCACTCACGATCGCCAGAGATGCCACCAGTTTTCGCCAGCGTTGTGGGTAAAGAAACGGAATAATTCCCTCAAGAACCAGCATTAAGCAAAATGCTTTACCTAACTCTTCCCACATACTTAGAACGATATACCTTAACGAATGTTTCGTGAGCCCACGACGGGCACAAAAAAACCGGGCCCACTGGACCCGGTTGATGCATTCTACCACTGAAGCCCTATTAAAGGCTACTTGGCGAGGGCGCTATCGGCTAACAAATCACCAGCGCCCCATGTCTTATTTCTGTTTGCCGTCGCTGTTCTTCAAGTAGCGGAAGAAATCACTGTCGGGATCAACCAACATGACATCACCTTTGCTGTTGAAGGTCTCGCGATAGGCGGTCAGGCTGCGCATAAAACTGTAGAACTCAGGGTCCTTGTTGTACGCATTGGCATAGATAGCCGCAGCCTTAGCATCACCTTCACCGCGCAGCAGCTCAGAATCACGATAAGCTTCTGCCTCGAGAATGGTGCGCTGACGATCGGCATCAGCGCGGATCACTTCGGCCTGCTCCTTACCTTTCGAGCGATGCTCACGGGCTTCACGCTCACGCTCGGTGGTCATCCGATTAAACACGGATTCACTCACCTGTGGCGGTAAATCGATACGCTTAATGCGCACATCCACCAAGCTGATGCCGTATTCGGTCATGGTTAGCTTGTTGAGGCTTTCCGTCAGATTGACCATTACCTGATCACGCTCGCCACTCACAACTTCTTGCAAGGAGCGATCACCAAAGCCATTTCGCAGACCTTCATTGATTCGCTGAGCGAGAAGACGTTCGGCACGTGCTTCTTCACCATTGGTCGCGGTGTAGAACTTGCCCACATCCTCAATGCGCCACTTGGCGAAAGAGTCGACGATCATGCCTTTCTTTTCAACCGTCAGAAAACGCTCTGGGCGTGCATCTAAGGTCAACACTCGGCTATCAAATTTACGCACTTCGTGCATCAGCGGGGCTTTAATGTGTAAGCCCGGCTGCAGGTCATCATTGACGACCTTACCAAACTTCAGCAACACACCACGCTCGGTCTCTTTGATGATGTAGAGTGTATTTGAACCCACAAACACGACTAGGAGCAGAGCAACAATAACGCTAAACAATTTGTTGTTCATGATTAACGAACCTCCCGGCGGCGAGTGTTGTTGATGGCCTCACGGCGCAATTGATCGGATACACGATCAGTAATTTCGCGAATCACCTGCGGTGAAACATCTGTCGCGCGTGCACCGACTCCACTGTTGGTGACGATTTTGTCCAGTGGCAGGTACAGCATGTTGTTGCCCCCTTCCACATCGATCATCACTTTTGAGCTACTCGCCATCACGTCTTGCACAGCATCCAGATACAAACGCTCGCGGGTAACCCGTGGCGATTTTTTGTATTCAGACAGCAGTTGTTCAAAACGTTGGGCCTCACCCTCTGCCTTGGCCACTACCTGCTCACGATAGGCGGTTGCCTCTTCGATCACACGCTGTGCGGCACCACGAGCCTCAGGGATAATACCATTGGAGTAAGTTTCAGCTTCGTTCTTGAGTCGCTCTTCATCTTCTCGGGCTTTGTTCACGTCATCAAAAGCCGCTTGAACTTCACGAGGAGGGTTGGTCTCTTGAACGTTGACCTTATCCACCACAATACCCGTACCGTAAGATTCTAGGTATTGCTGCAAGCGCGCCTCAACGTCGATGGCGATCTGCTCACGACCTTCGGTGAGCACTTCGTGCATTTCGGTCGAACCAATAACATGACGCAGAGCACTGTCGGTCGCCTGAGCCAAAGAGCGCTCTGGGTTGCGAACATTCAGGACAAAGTTCTTGGTATCGGCAATTCGATACTGAACCGACAAGTTCACTTCAACAATGTTGAGGTCTTCGGTCAGCATTTCGCCTTTGGCGGAGTGCGAACGAACCTTAGTCACGTTTACCTGGGTCACTTGATCGATCAGTGGCGGATTCCAGTGCAAGCCTGCGTTCTTGGTATCAGAGTAAACGCCCAACCGCAGCACTACCGCCTGCTCTTGTTCGTTAACCTGATAGATACCAAACAGGCCATAAACCACAAGCACGGCCACTAGGATGAAGCCAATGGCGCCACCGCTAAGACCACCACCCTGGCTGCTACTGCCGCCGCCAGAGCCACCAAAGATGCCGTTCAGCTTATCCTGAAACTTCTTTAGTGCCTCATCCAAATCTGGTGGGCCATCGTTTCCACGTTTACCACCCCATGGGTCTTGATTATTCCCACCCGGTTCATTCCAGGCCATAGCCAATCTCCGTTATATAAATTCCGTTCTAGCCTTGTGCCAGAATGTGCATGGATTCTAGCAAAGCCGCTTAGCTCAAAGCCACTTATATCAAAGCCATTGAGTTGTTTAGGTTATTATTTGTTAAATTCGTGAGTGACTGTTCACTTGCAGCCCGCCACGTTAACACCAATTTAAAGCATCAAACTCCAACTGTTCTTGGCTAAGAATACGCAGTAAATCGGACATTTGGACATTCACATCCAACTCAATATCGCCATTGTCGCGATATTGCTCATCAGTGACAGCGTTGTATTCGTACAGTTTCGCTCGCAATCGTGACTGCGCCGGAGACAAACACAAGGTTTGCACCACACGATCTTCGCCTAAAATCTCGGCAATGGCATCGAACAACAGCTCTACGCCAGCACCGGTTTGCGCCGATAACCAAACCGCAATCGGCTGACCTTGATCGTCGTAGTCGACCCGTGGATCAAAGCCTTCAATCATGTCGATCTTATTGTAGATACGCAGCTGCGGTAATTCTGCCGCACCGATCTCATCCAACACCTCTTGCACCTGCACAATATTGCGCGCGCGCTCTTCCGCCGGAGCGTCGATTACGTGCAACAGCAGGTCAGAGCTAGCGGCCTCTTCCAGCGTCGCCCGAAAGGCTTCCACCAATCGGTGTGGCAGATGACTGATGAAGCCCACCGTATCGGCCAATACCGCTGATCCCAATGTCGGCAAATCGATGCGCCGCATGGTGGGATCCAGTGTCGCAAATAACTGATCCTGGACATAAACGCCCGCTTCAGTAATGCGATTAAACAGGGTGGATTTACCGGCGTTGGTATAGCCCACTAGCGACACCGTCGGCACTTCTGCGCGACGACGAGAGCGACGCCCTTGATCGCGCTGTTTGCGAACCTTGGCGAGACGCTTCTCAATCGAGGTGATGCGCCCGCGCAGCAAGCGACGATCGGTTTCCAGCTGAGTTTCACCCGGACCACGCAAACCAATCCCGCCCTTCTGGCGCTCCAAGTGAGTCCAACCGCGAATCAGTCGCGTGGACATGTGACGCAACTGCGCCAACTCAACCTGTAACTTACCTTCGTGGGTGCGAGCTCGCTGAGCAAAGATGTCTAGAATGAGACCGGTACGATCCAACACTCGACACTTTAACTCTTGCTCGAGATTGCGCTCTTGGCTGGCCGATAAATTGTGATTAAAGATAACCAATTCAGCGCTGTGCAACTGCACGGCTTGTTTCAGTTCTTCGAGTTTTCCGGTGCCGACAAAGTAACGTGCGTGAGGAGATGAGCGCTGACCAGTGACAAAATCGACAGGATCACCACCTGCAGACAGCACCAGTTCTTCAAATTCACGGGGATCATCGGGATCGGTATGCTTGGGAAATTCCAAGTGAACCAGCACTGCCAGTTCACCGGAATCGGGACGTTCAAAAAACAACGACGTACCTCAAAATGATTAGCTTTCGCTCTCTTCGCCTTCACCAGCTTGCGGGTTCAGCATTGGAACACGCACAGCGCGAGAAGGTACAACAGTAGAAATTGCGTGTTTGTAGACCATCTGACTGACGGTATTTTTAAGCAGAACCACGAACTGATCGAATGATTCAACTTGCCCCTGTAGTTTAATGCCGTTGACCAAGTAGATGGACACGGGAATGCGCTCTTTGCGCAAAACATTCAAGTAAGGGTCTTGTAAGCTATGCCCTTTTGACATAGTTATTCTCCTTTATATAGATAAAGCATCAAAGCGCCACCCAAAAGTCCGATAATCACTGCAAATGCAGCGTCGGCGGTGGCAATAAGCGTTAAAAATGTTAACGATAAGTAACTGACTGTGGACGTTAAAATAACGACCCAGCAGTATTATAGGGTCGTTTTAGGTAAAAAGTTCAAAATTTCGTTAATTAGTGTTGTTTTTTTACGAATCTGACCGCTTTCGGTATCCGTATAGACCCAATTGAGCTGATTCCAACCTCTCAGCCAGGTTAACTGTCGCTTGCCCAACTGTCGCGTGGCGACTATGCCTCGCTCAACCATTTCGTCATAACTGCACTGCTGGTCCAAATATTCCCAAACTTGGCGATAGCCCACGGCGCGAATGGCAGGCAGATCGGCGTGTAAGTCACCACGCTGATACAATCCTTCGACTTCTTGTAAAAACCCCTGCTCGAGCATCAACCGAAAACGTCGCTCAATGCGCTCGTGCAGCACCGCGCGATCTCTTGGAGCGATGGCGATTTGAACAACCTCATATCGACTCATTAAATCGTCGGCTTGTCGATTTTGAGCGGCACGCAACTGAGTCATGGTTTGACCCGAGGCTCGATAGACCTCTAATGCACGACTGATCCGCTGAGAGTGATTGGGGTGAATGCTCTCAGCGCAATCGGGATCCACCTGTCGCAATTGCTCATGCACATAGGGCCAGCCGTGCTGTTGAGCGTCAGCCTCGATTCTTGCCCGTATATCGGCATCCGCTGCGGGCATCTCGGCAAAACCTTCCAACAGGGCTTTGAAATACATCATGGTGCCGCCGACCAATAACGGAATTTTCCCCTCGGCGACAATGGCCTCAATTTCGGCCAGGGCATCGACGCGAAAATCCGCCGCCGAATAAGGCTCGGCGGGGTCTCGCAAATCCAATAACCGATGAGGTGCCAAGGCCTGCTCTTCAGCACTGGGCTTGGCACTGCCAATATCCAAGCCGCGATACACCAATGCCGAATCAACGCTGATCAACTCCACCGGCAACTGCTGTCGCAAACCGATGGCCAAATCCGTTTTACCCGACGCCGTAGGGCCCATTAAAAACAGCACCAGTGGCTTGCGGGGAGAGTGGACGTTAGGCATAAACAACGAAGACCTGAATAGACATTTAATAGTAGGGAGATTTTAGCAGCTTTCCGCGGCTCACTAAGAACGCACTAGCCACTAGCCACTAGCCACTAGCCACTAGCCACTAGCCATCTTAAACAAGAGCCACTGACATCAATCAACTATGGTTCGGTTTTAGACATTACAAACTATTGACCGCGCAAGAACAGTTTATCCAGTTCATCCAATGTTTGCAGAGCCCAAGTTGGACGACCGTGATTGCACTGCCCACTGCGCTCGGTAGCTTCCATATCACGCAACAGTGCATTCATCTCAGGGATCGACAGTCGACGATTGGCGCGCACTGATCCGTGGCAGGCCATGGTGCCGAGAATTTCGTTGATGTGGTTATCAATACGTTTGCTGGCTCCGTACTCGACCAAATCTGCCAATACATCGCGCACCAACTGTTCAACATTGGCGCGATTAAGGATCACTGGAATCTGCCGAATCAATAGCGATTCAGGCCCTACGCGCTGTAATTCAAACCCCAAAGACTTAAACACCTCGAGATTTTGATCGGCGTAGTCAGCTTCTTTTTGGCTAACGGCTATGGTTTCGGGCACCAACATCGGTTGCGTTTGCAGGCCCTGCTCAGCCACCGCCAATTTCATACGCTCGTAAGTGATGCGTTCATGGGCGGCATGCATGTCTACCACAATCAAACCTTGCGCGTTTTCGGCCAAAATATAAATGCCTTTTAACTGTGCAATGGCGTATCCGAGAGGCGGAATTTCTTCGTTGCTCTCTTCCAATTGTGACAAGCTGGCCGGAGCTTCACTTGACGCTGCTGGAGACTGGGCGCTGTAGAGCTGTTGATAGGCGGGCATGGCCTCGCCCAAATTCTTATTCGCCTCACCGCCATAACTCGGCGCTGAAAAGCCACTGGCTTGAGGCCGAAATGACATGGCCTCTTGCTGTTTGAATTCACCGGCTTCTAGGCCAGAAGTTTGCGCGCCTCCCTGCAATTGCATCGGTGCCGCTTCACCGCCGGGCAACTGATCTTGAGGGCGCACCTCCGCCAGAGCGTGATGCAAACTGCGGAACAAAAAGTCGTGCACCATGCGGCTATCGCGAAAACGCACTTCGTGTTTGGTGGGGTGAACATTCACATCCACCGTGGCCGGATCGAGCTCCAAATACAAGACAAACGCCGGATGACGACCGTGAAACAAGACATCTTGATAAGCTTGGCGCACCGCGTGAGTCACCAACTTATCTTTGATCGCGCGACCATTCACATAAAAGTGCTGCAAATCCGCTTGGCTGCGAGAAAAAGTCGGTAGCGCAACCCAACCCCAGAGTTTCAACCCTGCACGCTCAATATCAATGTGCACTGCGTTTTCCATAAACGCAGGACCACACACCTGCGCCACGCGCCGCTCCATTTCCGCTTGAGAGGATGCCGCTCGCCAGCTGTGGATAACACGCCCGTTGTGACGCAAATTAAAAGACACATCAAAGCGCGACAAAGCCAAACGCTTGATCACATCTTCGATGCGATTGTATTCGGTTTTTTCCGTGCGCAAGAACTTCCGTCGCGCAGGGGTATTAAAAAACAAATCGCGCACTTCGACGGTGGTGCCCTGAGGGTGAGCAGCGGGAGAGAGATCCGTCTGCATATCGCGGCCTTCGGTTTGGGCACACCAACCACTGTTTTCTTCGCCGTTATTACTGGTCACCGTCAATCGAGACACGGAACTGATACTGGCCAATGCCTCACCGCGAAAACCCAGAGTGGCGACGGCTTCGAGATCGTCCAGTTGATAGATTTTACTGGTCGCGTGTCGGCTTAGGGCCAGCGGCAAATCGTCTTTTTCAATACCGCCGCCATTGTCGCGCACCCGCATCAATTTAATGCCGCCGTTTTCGATGTCTACATCCAAACGGGTAGCGCCGGCATCGAGACTGTTTTCCAGGACTTCTTTAATCACAGAGGCGGGGCGTTCGACCACTTCACCGGCGGCGATCTGGTTCGCCAAGCGAGGGCTGAGCAGTTTAATTTTCGACATAGGAAATAAACACCTGTCAGCCAACTGGCCGACATCTTTTTGAAATTATGAGGTCGGGATTTTGAGACGCTGACCGATACGAATATTGCTATTATTAAGGCGATTGGCTTTTTGCAGCGCGGCAATGGTGACATTGTAGCGCCGGGCAATACCGCTAAGTGTATCGCCCCGCGCAATCACATGCTCGCGCCCGCCGGAAGAGGCTTTGGGATCACCACCATTTTTAACGTAGGCGATGTAAGAGCCTGCCGGCGGTAACGCTTGAAAGTGCTTTTTAATGCCTTTGAAAATCGCCTTGGATAAATTCTTTCGATAGTAACTGCTGTTGAGTTTTTTGGCCTCGTCGGGGTTGGAGATAAAACCAGTCTCCACCAAAATACTCGGCACATCGGGAGATTTCAGCACCGCAAAGCCCGCTTGCTCCACCTGATTCTTATGCAAGCGCGCCACGTTATCCATCGACTTGAGCACATGATCGCCCACCTGCAGACTGGACCCCAGCGTTGCCGTCATGGACAGATCCACCAGCACGCCGCGCAACACGGCATCTTTATCTTCCAGACTGACGCTGCCCACACCACCAATCAAATCCGCTTCGTTTTCTTTTTGTGCCAAAAAGCGAGCGGTTTCAGAGGTAGCGCCGCGTCGAGACAAGGCGAACACCGATGCGCCACGCGCTTTTGGATTCTTAAACGCATCGGCGTGAATGGAAACGAACAAGTCGGCGCGCTTCTTTCGAGCCGCGTCACGGCGTTTGCGCAACGGAATATAATAGTCCCCGGTGCGCACTAACTCCGCGCGATAACCCTTTTGTGCATTAATGAGAGAGGCCAGCTGTTTACTAATGGCCAGCACCACGTCTTTTTCGCGCAAACGTCGTTTGCCAATTTTTGGTCCCAGCGCGCCGGGATCTTCACCGCCGTGACCGGCATCAATGGCAATGACGATATCCCGTCGACCACTCTGCGACGCCACCACTTTCTGAACGGTTTTCTCTACAGCTTTTTTGTGACCAAATAAATCCACCACCAAACGATCGCTTTTCTCGCCGTGCTTTTTCAGCATGAAACTCTTCGGCTGAATGGCAGCAGTGAGATCGAGGACCACGCGTAAATCACGACCATTGCGCGGAGCACTGCGCACGGTTTTGATGGCGGTATTGTTTAAATCTAAATGAGACAGAGAACCACTCATGGTGGCGTCTTTGATATCGATCACCAGTCGATTGGGATTGGAGAGGGTAAACAATTTGTGCTCGACCTTATCACTCAGATCAAACACCAGACGAGTGTGATCCGGCGCTCGCCACAGGCGAACATTGTCGACGCTGGTGGCAGCAAATACGATGTTTGTCAGCATCGACAGCATAAGCCCCGCCCACAGAGACATTGCTCGACACGTCTGGTGTTTAGTCGCCCCCATTCCACTCCATCCTAATCACATTCCCGTTTATTCACTCGCTTTAAGCGGTGCTATTTATTGTGATCTTCCCATGTCTTGTCACGCTTGAGCCAGACATTAAGAGTAACGATTCATTCAATGCTGATCGCTGCACAATGGCGAATTAAATCTCGCTCAGGGCCTTGTCCGCAATCGCCAAAATTTGTTGACCTCGTGTCGTCTGCGCCTGCACTTTCAAGGTGCGCCCCGGCGCGGTCACCGCCAAAGTCACCACCAAATCAGCAACCGGCAACACCCCTTCGCCGCGAATCGGCCACTCCACCAAACACACACTGGAATCGCTAAAGTAATCTCGAATCCCCATGTATTCCAGCTCTTCTGGTTCTCCCAATCGATAGAGATCGAAGTGATACACCATCCGCCCATTAAATTCGTAAGGCTCAACCAACGTATAGGTGGGGGACTTAACTGCGCCTGAATGACCAAAGGCTCTCATCACGCCGCGACTAAAAGTCGTCTTGCCCGCACCGAGGTCACCTTCAAGAAAAATAACCGCGCCACCGGATTCTGTGGCGGGATCATCAAGACTGCGACCCACACACTCCCCAGCCGCGACGGTGGCGTCATCATTGTCGAGATAATGCGTCACTTCGGTAACCTGCATCGATCACACCCAATCGCTGTTTAACAAATGTCGCAAGTAGGGCAACAAATCCATCGCCAATAAACCGCGTTGACCATCTTCTGCCACGGCTAAATCTGCCGCAGAGCCGTGCAAACACACCGCCAGCTTAGTGGCGCTACAGGGCTCCAAACCCTGTGCCAATAAACCACCAATAACACCGCTGAGCACATCGCCCATGCCGCCCGATGCCATGCCGGGATTGCCCACATTGGCAACACTGAGACTGCCATCGGCGGCGGCAATCACCGTGCCCGCGCCTTTTAACAACACGGTGCCGCCAAAGGTCTGTTGCAATCGCTGGGCAGCGACAAAACGATCTTGCTGCACCTCGGCCACTGAACAACCCAACAAGCGCGCGGCTTCGCCAGGGTGCGGAGTAAGAATCCAGTTGTCGCGTTTGACCTGTTTCAAGACACGGCCTTCCGCTAGCAGATTCAAACCATCGGCGTCCAGCACCATCGGCAAACCGCTGGCCGCCGCTTGTTGCAACATCTGCTCAGACCAAGGCTCTTGCCCCAAGCCAGGGCCCAGAACCAGCACCGAAGGTCTATCCAATAGGGCGTCGAGCTCTTGCCCCGAAGACACCCCCACCACCATCAATTCTGGCCGGCGAGCAATAATCGCAACCACATGTTCAGGCCGAGTGGCGACGCTGGTGAGACCGGCGCCCATGCGCGCTGACGCTTCACCGGCCATCGCGGCGGCACCGGCAAAACCTATGTCACCCCCAATCACCATCACGTGACCAAAGTTGCCTTTGTGGGCATCACCATCGCGATCGGGCAGCTGTTCCAGTAGCTGATTGAGCTGCAACCGCTCGGCGCTGGCCACTTGGCTCTTGTACACCTCATCGGGGACGTCAAGACCCGCAAACAATAAATCGCCGGTTAACGCCGGGCCACGGCCCGTCAGCAAGCCCTGTTTCAAACCAATAAAAGTGACGGTGACATCCGCCTTCACCGCACAGCCTAACGCCTGACCTGTATCCGCACATAAGCCCGACGGCATATCCACAGACAACACCGGCAAGCCGGAACCATTAAGTTTGCCAATAGCAAAGTCATAGGGCGCCTTTACCGCACCTTTCAGCCCTGTGCCCAACATGGCATCGACCACGACCCCGGCAAACCCTTGAGATTCTTCCAGTGGCTGCATGATCACGCCTTCGCGGCGAGCAAATTCGTAGGCCAAACGGGCATCGCCGCTGAGTTTGTCTGGGTCGGACACATACACCACCGTCACTGGGATGCGACGCTGAGAGGCCAAACCCGCAATCACATAACCGTCGCCGCCATTATTGCCGGCGCCACAGAGCACGGTAATCTGCTCGGGATCGGGCCAGCGCTGCAACAGCGCTTGAAAAGCGGCACGACCAGCGCGTTTCATCAGATGAATACCGGCAATGCCGTGCTCTTCAATAGCACAGCGATCCAGTTCTCTCACCTGTTCAGCACGGTATAAATCAACCGGCAGTACACGGGTGTAGGCGGGCTCGGGGGAGGTCGAAGGGACGGCGGACATCTAATGCTCTCGAAATTGGGATAAATGTGGGAGAATTATACACATTTAGACGACACATACGCGCCCACCTATGCCGACATTATCCAGCCCATACTCCGATGCCTTTCTGCAGCAACTGGCCCTCGACATAAAACAGTGGGGACGGGAGCTCGGCTTCCAACAAGTCGGCATTACCGACACCGATTTACAGCGCGAAGAAGAGCGCTTAAAAGTGTGGCTAGACAAAGGTTATCAAGGCGAGATGGCGTGGCTGGGCGAGCATGGCCACAAGCGCAGCCGTCCCGATGAATTATTGGAGGGCACCCAGCGAATCATCTGCGCGCGAATGGACTATCTGCCCGCCGATACCGACCCAATCCGTATTCTCAAGCAGGAAGACAAGGCCTATGTGTCGCGCTATGCCCTGGGGCGCGATTACCACAAACTGATTCGCAAACGTCTGAGCACCCTCGCCAAGCGCATCGAACAAACACTGATCGACCAATACCCAGAGCAGGCTGAAGCCATTCAGCAGCGAGCCTTCGTCGACAGCGCGCCGGTGATGGAACGCCCTCTCGCCGCCAAAGCTGGGCTTGGCTGGGTTGGTAAACACACACTTATTATTCACCCTGAAGCCGGCAGTTGGTTCTTTTTGGGTGAGGTCTACACCAGCGTTCCCTTGCCTGTGGATAACCAACCCCAAACCGATCGCTGCGGGGACTGCGAAGCTTGTCTGAAGGTGTGCCCAACCGATGCCTTCACCCGTGCCTATGAGTTGGATGCCCGCCGCTGTATTTCCTACCTCACGATTGAGAACAAAGGC
>CERE01043328.1_pt1 | contig 19879 bp, 17 predicted proteins | sample 530911 | NCBI WGS metagenome assembly CERE01 (sample SAMEA2621092, study PRJEB7988) | marine metagenome | biome: marine biome (ENVO:00000447); feature: mesopelagic zone (ENVO:00000213); material: "saline water (ENVO:00002010), including plankton (ENVO:xxxxxxxx)" | depth 800 m
GCCGAGGCCCAAGGAGGGGTGACTGGCCGCGAGCTACTCACTGCGGTTGCACTGGGCGTGGACGTGGCCTGTGCGATCGGATTATCGTCAAAGTCTCCCATCGCGCATTTCCGACCAGGCACTCTGGGGGCATTTGGCGCCGTGGCCGCGGCAGGCAAGATCTCTGGGTTCGACGAGGTAACCTTGTCCCATGCTATGGGGATCGTATACAGCCAGATCTGCGGTACACTGCAGCCACACACCGAAGGAGTTCAGGTGAACTCCATGCAGACCGCCTTCAATGCCAGGGCGGCGGTGACCGCAATCTCACTGGCGGACCGAGGAATCCACGGGCCATCTGAGGTTCTGGAGGGCCGGTATGGATACTTCAGGCTATTTGAAGGGGAGTACGACGTTGCGGATGTACTGGCCAACTTAGGCAGTGTCTGGCGTGTAGAGCAGATAGCCCACAAGCCGTTTCCCTGCGGCCGCCTGACCCACGGGGCGGCAGAGGCCGTCCTGATTTTGAAAGAATGCCATGGATTCCGGGCGGGAGACGTGGGCGACATTGAAGTCCTGGTCCCGCCGTTGCCTTACCGTCTGGTGGGACGTCCCTTGGAAGAAGGAGTCCCGTCGCCGCAATACGCCAAGCTTTCGATCCCATACGTCGCGGCGGTGGCCTTGATCCGTGGTACCGTTTTCATCAATGATTTCTGGGAAGACAGGCTCGGCGATCTGGCGGTCCGCGAATTGGCAGGCCGGATAACGGTGGTGCAAGACCTGACGATCACGGACCAAAACGTCATGGTGCCGCAGCGGATGCGTATCCGTCTCAAGAACGGAGCGGAACACGAATTGATCCTGGATCAGGTACTGGGGCACCCGGACAAGCCGCTTAGCAGGGATCAGCACCTGGAGAAATTCCACGCCTGCTGGGCGGTGGGCGCCAGCCACCTGCCGGAGCGTAACCGGGACAGGCTGGCTGATCTGGTGGACGGCATGGAAGACGCACCGTCAGTTGAGGAGATCGTGCGGTTGCTCGTACCCTGAGTAACAGTTCCAAAGGGAACATGGCTTATATCCGGAAATGACCGAGATCTAGGGTAAAAGAGGGTTAACACGAATGCCGTATCTGCAGTTAAACGGAACCCAGTTCCATTACCATCTGGACGATTTTACCGAGCCTTGGCAGGCTAAAAGTGTTGTATTGCTGCACCATGCGGCGGCGGGAAACCTGCACCGATGGCGGGCTTGGGTGCCTACGCTGGCTCGCCACCACCGGGTACTCCGCTTCGACATGCGGGGCCATGCCGGCACGCAGCCTCCTCCTCCAGAAGCATTCTCGCTACCGGGATTGGCTACCGACATCGCCGCGGTATTGGACGATCTGGCGATCGACAAGGTACACCTCGTCGGAGCCTCCGCAGGCGGGATCGTCAGCCTGCGTTTCGCCCACGACTTCCCGCAACGGCTCCATAGTCTCAGCCTGGTGGCATCCACTCCCAAACTGGCCCAGATGGGAGCGGGCATCGACGCCGGAGTGTGGCGCCGGACGCTTGCGGAAGAGGGAACCGAAGCATGGTTGCTGTCCGATGCCCAGAAAAGGTTCGGTCCTCAGTCGGAGCCCGGCTTGATAGAGTGGTACGCTGCCGAAGGAGGGAAAACCCAGGCCGAAGTAGTCTTGGCCCTTCAAGCCTGTCTCTTGCAAGAGGACCTTACCCCACTGCTGCCCCATATCTCTGCGCCGGCCCTGATCTTGGCGGCTGCTCAGGACGAGATTACTCCCCCAGAAGTCCAACGTCTGATGGCCCAACAGATGCCAAACGCCCGATTGCGGACCTTCGAAAACGTGGGCCACAACATGAAGGTGGAGATTCCTGACCTGCTGGCGGGGAGTGTGCGCGATTTCATCGGGGAGATCGAATCCGGCTAACCTGGCAAGGCCTAGCTTAAAGAGGGCCGGATGGGTGGGCAACTGAATTTAGGTGGATCAAAGCGCGGCCAAGAGGAGACTACCAATGAGCGAGACACCTCTACACTTCAAAACAATCACCGAGTTGGCGGAGTTGATTAAGTCCAAGGCGCTATCGCCCGTGGAAGTCACGGACGCCATGCTCGAACGCATCCGGGAACGGGACCAACACTATAAGAGCTATGCCACCGTCCTGGCCGAGCAGGCAAGGACATCCGCTCAAGCCGCGGAGCGGGCCATTTCCACCGGAAACTATCTAGGACCGCTCCACGGGGTGCCCATCGCCGTCAAAGACCTGTGCTTCACCAAAGGCGTGAAGACGATGGGCGCCACCAAGGCTTTGATGAATCATGTCCCGGATTTTGATTGCACAGTGGTCGAGAAGCTGAACGCTGCCGGTGCGATCATCTTGGGCAAGCTAAACCTCACTGAGGGCGCCATGGCCGGTTACAACCCTGAGTTTCAGGTGCCGGTAAACCCCTGGGGCGCAAACCTCTGGAGCGGCGCCTCTTCCAGCGGCTCCGGCGTGGCTACGTCAGCAGGGCTGTGTTTCGGGTCGTTGGGAAGCGATACCGGCGGTTCCATCAGATTTCCCTCTGCTGCCTGTGGAATCGTGGGGATCAAGCCCACTTGGGGGAGAGTCAGCCGCTACGGCGTGTTTGCCTTGGCCGAATCCTTGGACCACATCGGCCCTATGACCCGTAGCGCAGCCGATGCCGGAATAATGCTTCAGGCCATCGCCGGCTTGGACCCGAACGACCCCACGTCTTTGCCCGCCGCGGTGCCAGACATGTTGGAGGGAATCGACCAGGGTGTCCGGGGCCTCCGCATCGGCTTGGACGAAGAATACATCTCCGGAAACACCGACCCGGAGTTGGTGGAAAGCGTGTTGGCGGGTATCCGAGTTATGGAAGGACTGGGCGCCGAGATAGTCCCGATAAAATTCCCCGATATCAGCGGCTATATGGACGCGTGGGGAGTGCTTTGCGCTTCGGAGGCGTTGGCCGCCCACGAGGCAACCTATCCTTCACGCCGTGACGATTACGGACCCTGGTTCCAAGGCTGGTTAGACATGGGCGCGGCGGTCACCGGGGCCGAATATGCCAAGGCAAACAACGTACGCTCAGCCTGTCGTGGCCTCTTGGCCAACGTCTTCGAGAATATCGACGTGATCGGCTGCCCCACTATGACCCGGCCTCCCTTCCCCATCACCTTGGAGGAGATGTACGGGCCCTCTTTCTTGCTGGACGACGCCAATTGGGGTCGATTCACGGTGCCCTACGATTTTAGCGGCGCTCCTACCATATCCTTGCCTTGCGGCCAGAACAGCGACGGGCTGCCCCTAAGCCTGCAGTTCGTGGGAAAGCACCTTTCTGAGCCATTGTTGTGCCGAATCGGGCATACGTTTGAACAGAACACCCAGTGGCACAACCTGCGTCCAGATATTGACTGAGATCCGCAGTGGCGCCGTCCCTGGACCGACACCTATGGTAATCAACCGGATCCGGTTCTGAAGACCACCGTTCAGGTGGTCTTTTTGTTTGTCCGATTCTGGCATAATAGAGCCGTCGCCTCCTCAGAAAGCCGCACTAGTTAAAAGGGGGATCGATGGCGCTTGTCACAGAGCCTTTGGACTCCCGTGCACCCGAACGTCTGTTCACCCTGGTAGCGGATTTCAAGGGCGGCGATCCCCTGGCGCCGGTCAGCGTCGTTGTTCCGTCCACTTACGCCGGCCTGGACTTGCGGCACGACCTGGGGTGCCTTGGCAGCACCAACGTGCACTTCCTCGTCCTATCCCGCCTTGCCGAGCTGTTGGGGGCTCCGTATCTCGCGGCACAGGGGCGGCGCCCGCTAACACCCTTGGTGGAAGCCGCCGCGGTCCGGGTTGTTGCATCTGAGGCCGGGGGTCCTCTAGAACCGGTAAGGCAGCATCCCGCTTTGAACCGCACGCTGCAGTCTACGTTTCGAGAATTACGCCATGCCGCTGAGGCGGAGCTTACCGCTCTGGCGGTCCAGGGCGGGCTCCGATCCGAAGTCGTGCGCCTTTATCGTCTCTTCCGTGAGCACACGGACCCTAAATACTACGACGAATCAACTGACCGGACCATTGGGTAACCCGTTTACGTGTAAAGTTGGTTCACAGTACCGTAGCGGGCCGAGTCTAATGCCTTACCTTGTAGCCCTGGATGGTCCGGTCCGTAACGATGCGCCCGGAACACCCCGTTTACCGAGTTGGCCGGACCCCGGGAAGGCGCGTCCCCAAAGTAGGGGTTTATATACTCCCAGACGATGGCCTTTTCGGGAGTCACTTCAAAGATGCGGCCGGGAGCCCCTTCACAGATCAGCGTGTTGCCGTTGGGTTGGCGCTCGGCGCTGCTGATATTGTAGCTGTAGAATGAAATGTCGGGCGCGCCCTGATATTCCCACGCAATCTGGTTGGTTGCTGGGTCCACTTCCACGATGCGCGAGCGGCTTGCTCCCCGCCGGTGGCAACCATTATCGAACATCAACACCCGGCCGTTGTCCAAGTAGGTCGGGTGATGCTGGTGATTGACTTCCCCAGGACCCCACTTCCATTTAAACTCGCCGCTGGACTTCTCGACGATGCCAACGGTGCTGGTCTGCCGAAAGCTGACCAGAAAGTCGCCGTCGGAAGTTACGTTCAGAGCATTCTGATGGGTTCGCTCACGCCGACGCTCTAGGAAGCAGATCACATCATCCTCGTCACTCAGGTGCTCCCAAGACTTCCACTCGTAAACCGTGGAGCCATCCGGGGTTATTTCCTGAACCAAGTCGCCCAACATTTCTCGTGGGTCGTCGTCAGTCTCATACCCGCCTACGACTCGATCTCTAAACTCATCCGGCATCGGCTCCCAAAGTAAAACCAGCGTGTTTCCATTGGGCAAGCGCTGGAAATCGTGGTGCAGCATGGAGTTCCGGAACGCCCAGACTACGTTGCTGTCCCAGTCCAACTCTAATATCGCCCCCGACGCGCCCCCGAACCTCTCTTCACCCTCAGTTTGAGGTGGATGCGTTCGAAGCAGTAAGTTTCCGTTGGGTAGAAGGTACGGATAAGAGATACCCTCATCCGAGTACCATCGGTGGCAGATACGCCCTTCCATATCTATCAGGTTGGCGTGATAGCCGCCTCGATTGGTGGAGAACAAGGTGTAACCCCGGTACGCCTGTTGCGGTGAACAGTGGATCAGCCCGGTTTTGTGATGAAGCGACCAGCCCATATTTACTCCTCTCCAAAAATAGAAACGGCAGCGCAGCAAGTGGCAGCAGCCTATGTCAGGACGCTGTCCGCTATTTGCTCCAGTTTCTGTAACATCCCTTCGCCCGTGTCACGCGGTAGGGACACGGTGACCCGATCAGCCCCAGCACTCTCTAACGCCCTGATAGCGTCCCTATCAGCCGGTACGTTACACACCATCAGCCTGATGGTCTTTGGGTCGCGCCCGGCCGCCTCGGAAAGCTCATCCAGAGTGGCCCGGCCCATCTTGACTTGCTCGGGAGTTACCCGCACCGGCATCCATCCGTCGCCCCAAGCGGCTATGCGTTTGAACACGTTAGGCGCGTTCCCGCCGAGAAAAACAGGAGGGTGGGGTTTCTGGATCGGCTTCGGGTTGCATCTGACCGGCGGAAAGTTGTAATACTTGCCATAGAACTCCGCTTCATCCTGGGTCCAGAGTTCTTTCATCGCCAGAATGGCCTCCCTAGTTTGTCCCCAACGATGTTCAAAGTCGCCGCCCATGATCTTGGTTTCCTCCAGGAGCCATCCAGCGCCGATGCCAAATATGAATCGTCCGTTTGACAGCCGGTCTAGAGTGGCGATCTGTTTGGCCTGAAGTATGGGATTATGCTCTGGCACGAGGCTGATGGCAGTGCCCAGCTTGATGTGCTGGGTGACCGCCGATGCCCTAGCCAAGCCGATCAAAGGATCGCCCGAGTCGCTCATCGAAAGGGGGATAGAGCCGTCTGCGGTCCCTCCGTACCGCGAGGTCGTGTGTACTGGCACGATAGTGTGCTCGGGTAGCCAGAAGGACTCGAAGCCGAGGGACTCCGCCTTTTGGGCTAGGACCGCCACGTCTACCGAATCGGTGGAGATACCTGTGGTGAGGCCAACATCCATAGCGGCTTCCTCCCTATCCCGAATGGGCGAATATTATCACACCAGCTTGGCTACCAAGTTCCATTGGAAGATGAATCCTGTTTGCCATGATAGAATCTGCTTGCTCAAGGTGGGATGCATGAGAAGATGCGGGCCGACCGATCTAGCGATACTGTACAGCTCATCGGGGAAGAAGCGGATCATGAAATTTGGGTTCCACACCCAGATAAATAATTGGCAGCATCAGGCAACCTACACTCAAATACTGGATGATATTCGTGAGCAAGTCCAACTTTGTGAACAGTTGGGGTTTGACGCCGTATGGCTGCCGGAGCACTGAAGGTTTGGGCAACTCACCAAATCCGATTCTGTTCGCCGGCGATCTGGCATGCCGTACTAGCCGGATCAAGATTGGATTCGCCTGTTTCACCACGACCATGTGGCATCCGATCCGACTCGCCGAGGACATAGCGCTATTAGACCATCTGACAAGAGGGAGGATCGAAGTTGGGTTTGGGCGTGGCGGCAGACCCAGTGATACCATCCCTTTCAATGTTAAACCTGACCCGAGAAACGCAGACACCAATCGGGAACTATTTACCGAGACTATCGAGCCGTGGTAGAAGCGTGGACCAGCGATTATTTCTCCCATCAGGGTCCTAACTACACGATACCGCCCAAGGAGCTTCCCCATCACCCTTTCTACGCGTCCGAGGAGCCTTACGTCGTGGAAGATGAGGTAACAAAACTCACTTTGGTGCCTAAACCCTATCAGAAGCCCCATCCGCCTATCTGGTTAATGGTTTCCTCCGAGCCCACCGCTAGGCTGGCGGCGGAGCGTGGCTACTATGCGATGGCCGCGGGAACGCCCACCGATGTCCTCCGGGACTTCGTCGATGTATACGCCGAAGTTCGCTCCGAAAGCGGGAACGGCCAGTTCGTCAGGGGAGAGGGATGGGCGGTGTCAAGACCGGTTCACGTAGCCCCGAGCATGGAGGAAGCCCGAAGGAATTTCGAGATTCCGGTCATTCGACAGAGGGAATTCCAACTGTACAACCGGGCTTCTCAAGCTAACAAGCCTAAGCCCGAAATCACTTGGGAGAACCTTCTCAAGAGTGCGATGTTAGCCGGACCACCGGAACTTGTAATTGAACAGACAAGAATTGCGAAAAGCGTGCGGCATCGAGAATGTGATTACATTCATGGATGCCGGAGGGGTGCCCCACGAAAAGATAATGCAGTCCCTGGAGTTGTTCGGCACCAGAGTCATGCCGGCATTTTCTTAAGCGGGAGACCGGCATCTTCCTAGGGCGGAGCCGCGATGTTGCTCGGACAACCGAATCTGAGGCCCAAGTACATGCGCTGGAGTATGTACAGATACCTTTTCAGCCATATCGTTTCCATATCGGCCATCGTTGCTCTGGCTGCATGTTCAGGTACTGAGATCCCTTCATCAACGCCCATGCCCACGATTCAGACTGCTCCGGCCGTTGACGCGGCGATTGAGCCGTCAAGCATGCCTGGAAAGGAACCCATTGAGGGATCAGACCTGTATTCCGCCAACTGCCAGGTGTGCCATGGCGACAGTAACGGCGCAGGCGGAAGGGGCGGAGCGCCCATTCACAATGACAGGGGCCACACGTGGCATCACCCCGACGCCCGACTTCGAGGGTGGGTGCTGAATGGAAAGCTCGGATTTGGCAGCGCGGGAATGCCGGCTTTAGGAGATAAGCTTACCGAGCCAGAAGTGGATGCCATCCTAACCTTTATTAAATCCTGGTGGACCACTGAACAGCGGGACAGCCAGGCGGACATATCCGAGAGATACCAGGACGCGCTCGACAAACAAAAGAAGCGGTGAGGAAAACCGACGGTTTACTGGCGCGGCTGCGTTTGAACTTTATTATTTCTCAACCTTCCACGAAGGTCAGGGCTTGGGCCCTCAATGGTAGTAACTGACCGTATAGTGCAGCCAGTTTCCATGCAGCGACCCTCGTTGGGCTCTCAAGTTGGGGCTGTTTGAAAAGGCGCCGGTAAATATCCGGACAACCTTTATAAGCAGACTCAATCGAGTGGACATTGATTATTCACCACAAATCACACCCGCCGATTGATACCGATTCCTTTGGCGCCGACCCATGAATAGGAGGCGGCAGACTTCTGCTAACCGCCTCCTAACACAGATGGTATCGGACTGGGGAGAGCGCTTAAGCCGTGATCAGCTCTTGATCTATGGCCCTTAAGCGTAGATCGCCCTCGCCTTCTAGATGAGCCATGACTGCTTCCGCCGCAGCCTTGACCATATCTTCGTCGATCGCTCCAGCATCGGCAGGATATCCCGCCGCCTCAAGCATCTGCTGCCCATGGTCTCGTATCTGCTCCAGACCCCAAGAGATCTGACCCGCGCTGTCTACCAAGCCATCGGGAAATTCCGTGTGTGATCCCCCGGCTCCCAGCTTGTCATAGCCGCCCTTGTGCCAATGGCCGCGCGGCCCATGGGGGTCGAATCGGATAAATTCCTCTCCCCTTACATCAACTCCGAAGGTCGGCCCGCCCATCTTGCTTTTTAGGCACCGCAAAGGCCAGAGATAAAGAGTAATGTCACCTGAATTGGACAGAGGCCGAATCATTACCCTTCCCAAATACGACTCACCGTCTATCATAGTAGCCATGTGAAACCCCCTAATTTATGATAAGAGCGAACGCCGCTCAAACAGATACTACCACAAACACAAATCTCACTCCAAACCGGCAAGCAGGTGAATCCGATGCCTTGTCTTGATACAATTTGCTGGCTTCGAACTTAATAGCTATTGAATCTGAGCCGCGCCTAGGCAGCAACCACCAAGAAGCGATCGCGAAAGAAGAGGAGGTCTAGCTATGGCTACCTACATGTACGTTTCCCTGCAAGACGATGACAAGGTATTGATATTCGGCGTCGATTCCGGGACCGGGAAATTGACCGCTAAGGGAGAAGTGCCCGCAGTTGGTGGGCCGTCGGCATCGGCGGTCAGTCCCGATAGAACGGTGTTTTACGTGGGTCATCGCAACAGTAAAGAAATTTCTAGCTTTCAGATCGACCCCAACACCGGCGGGTTGACGCTGATCGGCAGGATTCCTGTGCCTGACTCTCCCACTTACCTGTCCCCAGACCGCTACGGACGATTCCTGCTGTCCGCCTATTATCAAGGCGCCCACGTGGCGGTACACTCGATCAAGGATGATGGAGGATTGGGTGACCGGCCCATCGAGTGGCTGGAAACCGCGCCTGCCGCTCACTGTATCCAGACCGACCCGTCCAATAAGTTCGCCTTCGTACCCCACATCGCCCGTTTGAACGACAGCGTGATGAATCCTCCCGGAGACGTCCTTGGGCCCAACGCTATCTTCCAGTTCAAGTTCGACGAGGATTCCGGACGGCTCACTCCCAACGCGCCGGCAAGGGTGGAGCAGTCTGAATTCCTTGGCCCCCGTCACTATTGCTTCCATCCGAGCCTGGACGTTGTCTACTTTTCCGATGAGCAAGGGGGTAGCGTAACCGGCTATAACCTAGACTCCGCGTCTGGGAACCTGTCGGCTTTCCAAACTATTTCCACCTTGCCCGAGGGCTTTTCTGGACGCAACACTTGCTCCCAGATCCAAATCGCTCCCTCAGGAAAGTTCTTGTACACCCCCAACCGGGGCCACAACAGCATCGCCGGTTTTTCAGTGGACGCCTCCACCGGTCGGCTGACGGCCGCCGGCCGCGTGTCGACCGAGGCTGTTCCTAGCGCCTTCAGCCTAGACCCCGAAGCCAAATTCCTCTACGCCGCCGGCTCCGAAACGGGCGTTCTAGCCTCGTACAGCATCAACGGAGACTCGGGTGAGCTGACTCCTATGGAGACCTATGCCGTGGGTAAGAGGCCCATGGAAGTGCTGACTACAAATCTGTAAAACTAGGCCCGGATGCTGACAACAGTATTGCAACGGACAACAACCTGGAGGTAATCACCCATGGCCATAACCATCGGGATGGGAGACTTCGTCTACGAGTATCAGCCTGATTGGGCTCAGTTGCCAGAAGAAACAACTTTTCAGGGCCCCAGCGCAGTGGCCGTCGACTCTCAAGACCGGGTCTACGTATTTCAGCGCCGCGGCCCGCCGGTCATGGTATTCGACCGCGACGGAAAATTTCTGGCAGCCTGGCCCCGACAGGAAGGCCGCTTTGAAGATGCGCATCACATCTATATCGGACCCGATGACGGGGTCTATCTAGCCGACCGCGACGCCCACCAGATATTGAAATGCACCACCGAAGGCGAGTTGCTCATGTCCCTTGGCACACGGTACAAAGCAACGATGCAGGCGCCGTTCAACCACCCGTCGGACACGGCGGTTGCTCCTTCCAGAGAGATCTACGTCTCCGACGGATACGGTAATTCCTGTATCCACCGGTTCACCCCCACCGGCGAGCACATCGACACCTTCGGTTCTCCGGGCAGCGGTCCGGGCCAATTCCGGGTGCCCCACAGCCTCAGAGTGGCCAAAGACGGGCGGGTCTACGTTTGCGACCGGGAAAACCACCGGGTGCAAGTGTTCAGCCCCGATGGACAGTTCCTAGACCAGTGGACCGATTTCAAATTCCCCATGGGCATCCACATCGACGACAACCAGATCGTCTACGTGACCGACCAAGTACCCCGCCTGAGCATTTATACATTGGATGGGGAGTTACTAACCCGCGGAAGAACTTTCGAGAACTGCCATAACGTGTACACCGACTCCCGGGGATATCTGTACGGGGTGGACACCGCAAACCAGAGAGTGCAGAAGTTTGCCAAGGTTTAGTGATGCCGGTTGAGACGGTTCTAGGCTGTATGTATAAAGCCAAGAGATTCGGCGGCGATGCCCCCCTTCGTAAAGAGGGGATCTTCTGGTTCCTGCAGGTCAATCATCCCACGCAAAGTGGCTAAACTTTACGCCCATGTGGTCAGGTGTCCAACCCCACTACCACCCGATGGCGTAGCCTATATTCCCCTTGGGGGCAACTGCTCCCATGATGACGCCGTGGTCTTTGTCGTAGCGAATACCCATGGTCTTGCCGTTGGACCACGCCCCGGTGTTGACGATCTCATGCCCCTTTTTCGCCAGTTCATCGCTGACCCCGGCAGGAATGCGAGATTCGGCGATGACGCGGCCAGGGTAGCCTACGCGCGGGTAGAAGGATGACGGGAAGTGGACTGAGTGTACCGTGGCGGCGTCCAGCGCTTCCTGAAGGTCCATGCCAAAGTCGACGTAGTTCAAGAAAAACTGGAGCGTCCACTGGTCCTGAGCGTCACCTCCGGGCGTGCCGAAGACCATGTACGGGTCGCCGTGCTTGGTGACCAGTGATGGCGTCAAGGTGGCTCTGGGCCGCTTGCGGGGCGCCAGGGCGTTGGGCCGGTCCGGGTTCAGGTAGAACATCTGCCCTCGAGTGCCCAATGGGAATCCCAAACCTTTGATGACCGGGGAGGTGCCGATCCAGCCACCGCTGGGAGTGCAAGCCACCATGTTTCCTTCCCGGTCCACAGCGTCTAAGTGGGTCGTGTCTCCGGTGTGAGCGTGGTCCAGACCCAGGTCCTGCACGCTTCGGGCCGCCACCCCCAAGGCTAGGCGGTTGTCGTCCGCCACGTCCCGGCCCATATAATCAGGCACGCCGCCGCCCAAGTCTCCGGCCCGCATGACCATGGAAGCCGTGGACTCGATCTGGTTGCGCCGGGACGCGGCGTAGCCCTTGGAGAGCAGCATCTCCATGGGCACTTCGTCGTGGGCCGGGTCGCCGTAGTAGGCTTCCCGGTCGGCGAAGGCCAGCTTGGAGGTCTCGATCCAGGTGTGTAAGTATTCGGCGGTATTGTGCCCCATCTTTCCCAGGTCGAAGCCTTCCAGGATGCTCAACTGCTGGAGGAACACCGGCCCCTGGGTCCAGGCCGGGCATTTGTGGACCTCCAGACCCCGGTAATTCAGGGACACGCTGCTTTCGACGCTGGCGTTCCATTCAGCCATGTCCTCGTAGGAAAGCAACCCCTTGTGGGCGGAGCCGCTGGCATCGGGCAGCGGTTCGGCGGTGATGAACTCCACGATTCTCTCGGCGATGGGTCCCTTGTAGAAAGCGTCCCTGGCCGCCTGGATCCCGGCGGCCCTACTCTGGTGTTGGGCCTTTTTCTCGGCGGCAACCATGGTCTTTAGGGTCTGGGCGAAGTCGGGGTTCCGGAAAACTTCACCAACCTCAGGCACGTGTCCGCCGGGAAGATAGACTTCGCCGGTGGAGGGGTACAGTTCGGTGTATTTGCGAACATCGGCGGCCAAACGGTCATGTAAGCGCTGGTAGACCGGGAAGCCGTTCTCGGCCAATTCGATCGCGGGCTGCAGTGTCTGGGAAAAGCTCATGGTGCCGAACCGGGACAACGCGGTGGCCCAAGTGTCGACTATGGCCGGCACACACGCCGGAAGGTAGCCGTCGCCAGGGATCAGGTCGATGCCATTCTCCCGGCACCACTGGATGGTGAACGCGTTGGGGGACGTGCCCATACCGCTGATGGCGAATGTTCGCCCTTCCCTGGCGGAGTAGATCAGCGTGGGCGCTTCTCCGCCGATGCCGTTGCTCTGGGGCTCCAGCAGATTGAGGCAGAAGCACATGGCCGCGGCGGCATCGATGGCGTTTCCGCCTTGTTCCATGATGCGAAACCCGGCAGCGGTCGCCAGGTAATGGCCCGACGTAACTACTCCTCGGGTGCCCATGATTACCGGGCGCGTCGTCATTTCCGGCATGATTACCTCCTGAAAATTGCCACCCCAGTTTACACCCTTGCGCTCATATCTACTCTGAACCCCGGCCGGCCGCGAGAGTCGATGTCCGGGGAAATCTTCCCGATGATTTCCATCTGGTGCGTTACCTTGTAAAATCCACGAACAGCACAGGTTCTGAGCCGGAGGAATCCCATGCAGCACGATATGCGGGCCAAGTTTGGCATAAGCCTGTCCAACCGGGCGGTGCTGTTCGATTGGGCCACTACCGATGATCTGATATCCGCCGCCCGGGTTGCCGAAGCGTCCGGTTATTTCCACGGCGTGTGGGTCGGCGATAACTTGCTATCGAAGCCTAGATTGGAGTCCATCGTGACCTTGTCGGCCCTGGCGGCCCACACCTCCACGGTGACGTTGGGCACCATTTGTTTGGCCAGTTTTCCTCTTAGAGACCCGATCCTTCTTGCTATCCAATGGGCCAGCTTGGACATTCTATCCGGGGGCAGGACGATTCTGGCGGTATGCAACGGCGCATCGGAGCATGATGGGCCCCAATTCGCCCACGAATTGGAAGTGATGGGCGTCAAGTCTAACCAAAGGGTGGGACGGGTCATCGAAGGCATACGGATACTGCGCCGCCTGTGGAGTGAGGACCAGGTCACTCACCAAGGGAAATATTTTCAGTTTTCGGACGTAGAGTGTCTGCCCAAGCCGGTGCAGCAACCAATGCCCATCCTCATCGCCGCCAACCCCAAACCGGGTCAGGCCGACGAAGCCACAGTTGACCTCATCATGCGCCGGGTAGCGAAATATGCCGACGGCTGGCAAACGGACGCCACTCCAGTGGATACCTTTCGGCAACGATTCCAGACCATCCAGGAGTATGCCCATCAAGGTGGGCGGAACCCATCGACCTTCGACTCCTGCCTGCACCTGATGGTGAACATCAACAACGACCGGAATAAGGCGTACAAGGAGGCGGAGGCTTTCTTAGTTTCTTATTACGGCGCCGGCGCAGTATCCAGGGAACGGGCCGAACTGTGGTTGGCCTACGGCCCTCCCGAAGCTGTGATAGAGAAGATACAAGCCTACATCGATGCCGGTTGCACCACGCCGGTGCTTAGGTTCGTCTCTCCGGACCTCTCCGGGCAGCTACAACGGTGCATCGAAGAGGTGCTGCCCGCCTTTCGGGTCAAATGATGTCCGGGGGCTAGGTTTCCAGGTCCCTGAGCACCGCCCGGCAAGGTGCGCCGTCGCTATCCCCCAGTGGGATGGGCAAGCACATCAGCTCGTAGCGTCCCGGCGCCACCGCCGACAAGTCTATTCCCTCCAGCAGAACGACCCCGTGATCCAAGAACGCCCGGTGCACCGGCACCTGCTCGTCGGCGTGGGCAACCGAGAGATAGTCCAAGCCCACCAGTTCAACTCCTAGCTCCACCAGGGACTGGGCAGCCTCAACCGAGATTGCTACGAAGTCCGGGTCGTATTCTTGCTTGCGGAGCAACGCGGAATTTTTGGTCTTGAACAGCACCCGTGTAGCTCCGTCTAGCCTTATTCCGGCGACGTGCTCCTTGGTGATGTACCGTTCCGCCTCTACGGCGTACACCAGAGCCGGTCCGATGAACCGCTCCAGAGGCAACTGGTCGATGGTATTACCGTCCGCCACAAAATGGAAAGGCGCGTCGATGTGGGTGCCCGAGTGGACGCTCATGTTCAGGGCCGAGCTGTTGTTGGGGTCTCCCTTGCTCATGCGGCGGCGTTCTTCCAATTCGAAAGGTGGCGCGGTTACCCACCGTAAAGTCTCGCCCGTTAGCTTTAGAGAGATATCGTGAAATGACATCCGTGCCTCCCCTCGCGGACGTTGCCGCGAAAAATAGCCGGTTTTACATCAGATCCTGAAGCACTCTTCTCAGGTCGTCGTGGTTCAATGGAGTTGGCAACGCGCTAACCCGGTCCCAACGGGTATGCTCCACCAATGTGTCCAAACCGCCGGTTGTGATGCCCAGGGAAGAAAGGCTGGTTTTCAGCCCACAGTTCTCCATGATCTGAGCGATCCTTCCAACAGCCTCTTCCAGACCGGTTACACCCAAGGCGTCCCACAATGCCGCCAGCTTGGTGGAGATAGCCGGAGCCGTCCACCGCAACATGGCGGACAATGTGATGCCGACCGCCTGCCCGTGGGCGACTTCCCAATGGAGCGTCAGCGGGCTGCCTATGGCGTGGCAAACGTTTGGGTGGCTGTTGCTATAAGCCACACCCGACATGGTAGCGGCCAGGGAGCACTCCGACCGCGCCGCCAAGTCCCCGATGTTACAGGAACTCTCCAGGTGAGTGGCAAACGACCGTATCACCTGAAGGTCCAATGCGTCGGACACCGGTTCCGCCTCGATGGACCAGTAGGACTCGAAGGCGCTGGTAAAGGCGTCGATACCGGTCAAGGCAGCCAGTTCTTTCGGCATGCTCATCGCCAGTTCAGGGTCGACGATCGCTACGTCCGGGAACATTCCAGGGTGGATCAGGTTGATCGACCGCTTGGCTTCCCAGTCCCAAACCGCTGCTCCGGCAGTGACCTCGCTGCTGCTCCCGGAGGTAGTGGGCACGGCGATGAAGGGGACACCATGGTGGGAGATTTTCCTTTCCCCGGTCAAGTACTCATCCCAGGTACCTTCGTGAGTCATGAGAACGCTCACGATCTTGCCCGTGTCGATGGCGCTGCCGCCGCCAATAGCCACCACGAGCTGAGACGAGGATTGGCGGCATGCATCCAAGGCGTCCCCAACCAACTGGGGTCCGGGGAACGGCGTGACTCGGTCGAACAGCGTTACCCGCGAGGACCCAATACTGTCCACAACCTGCTGCAACACCCCGGACTTTCGTAGGTTGCTCTGCCCGGTGACTAGGAAGACCCTGGCTTGGGCGCCGGCAACCTGCTCGATCGCCGCCGATAGCTCAGCGAGCCGGCCGGGGCCAAAGATAACTTTGGTGGGATTCAACCAAGTAAACTGGGGTAGTGATATATCCGCCGTGGCGACACCTGCTTTGCTAAAGGTAGCCTATTCTACCACCGGCCCCTGCCCTCTTCACCAGCGTAGGCTCCTCCAAGTCCTGCCTCGTTTGGTAGACTGTCGGTGCGCCGCCGCGCCATTCTTCATCAGAGGAGATAACAATGCAGGACCCGACGCAGGCATTCAAGCTGATCAAAGTGGGCCGTTTGATCGACGGTATGGGAGGCCCTCCGATCCAAGATGGGGCGGTGCTCGTCCAGGGCAACAGAATCATCGCCGCGGGTCCAGTTGGGGAAGTCGTTGCTCCTGAGGGCGCGACGGTGGAGACCTACGACTATCCGGGCAAGACGGTCATGCCGGGTATGATCGACTGCCATACCCATCACAACGGCTTCGGCGACGGGCGGCCCGGCGAAAACGTGGCGGCGCTGCCCGATGAAGTAATCACGTTGCAAGCGGCCCGCAACGCCCGAGACAGCTTGTTTTCGGGTGTTACGTCCATCAGGGACAACGGCGCGAAAAATATGACGATGTTCCGGCTACGTGAGGCGGTGAACCTTGGCATAGTGCAGGCCCCTCGCATGGTGCTTTGCGGGCGTCCTATAGCCATCGTTGGCGGACACATGGGATACTTCGGGTCCGAGGTGACCGGCCCGGTGGAAGCCACGGCCGCCGTTCGCCAGTTGATTAAAGAGGGCGCCGACTACATAAAGATCAGCGCCACCGGCGGCAGCACCCGCACCTCTTTTCCTTTGCTGCCCGCTTTCACGTTGGATGAGCTTAAGGCGATGACCGGCGAGGCTCATAAGTTTGGAAAGTTGACCGCCACCCACTGCGCCTCCACCCAGGGGACCATCGATTCACTGGACGCCGGGGTGGATATGATAATCCACTGCGTCTTCAAAGACGCTGACGGCAAGGCGAATTTCCGGGAAGACGTGGCGGAACGGATCGGAGCCCAGGGGGCTTACGTAAACCCGACGGTGCACACAGCCAGAGCAACGTTGTGGTCGTTGCAAAGAAGAAAAGAGGCCGAAGGACTGACCGTCCAAGAACAAGCCAGATTGGATGAAAGTTTGTGGGAACTCGAGGTTCGTTGGACCCACCTTGCACGGTTGATAGAGATGGGATTGAAGATCATCACCGGGTCGGATTCGTCTTGGAGTAGCTACAAGTTGGGCAACACGGTCTATGAGACCGAATGTTTGGTTCAGGCAGGGATGTCGCCGATGAAAGGGATCGTTTCCGTCACCAGCGATGCCGCCAAATCGCTGGGCATCGATTCAGTTACGGGCTCCTTGGAACCGGGCAAGGAAGCCGACGTCATCATCGTTGACGGCAACCCGGCAGAGGACATCAATGCCCTGTGGAACATCGCCGAGGTGTTCCTGGGTGGGCAGAAAGTGGACCGGGGTCCGGAGAGCGTCCTGGCAGGTGTACGCCAGCATCCACCAGTCTCCCGCCCCGAGTCCTCAATAGAAAGCGCTTTGGAGGCCAGCCACTAAGGCCGAGACGCTTAGAATCCCTTGAACCAGGCGTTGAAGTTCTTGGCTTGGTCCTGCGAACCCTCGATGAACAGCCGTCCGTCAGCGGCGGCGCGTTCCACTTGCAACCGCCCGAACATCAAGAGGACATAATTTCCGGTGTTGCAGCGAAAGACGGCGTCGGCGGGTTCCGGGCCGGACGGTCCTGCCTGGAAGCTGTCGCCGTTGACCAGCAGGTCCTCGTGAACCGGCACCGGGCTGGACACATCGAAGCGATACCGCACCGGTGTCGGAAGATCCAGGCCGGGTGTGAAGGCGGTGCGTAGCCAGCGAGGCGCCAAATCGACCAGCGCAGGCAAGGGTCCTTCCCAAAGTTCAGCAGCGTTATCCAAACCGGAGCGAATGTCCCAACCGTGAAGCGCCAGTTCCTGTAGCTGTATGCCCAGATAACCCGTGACCGGGAGCGCGCCGCGCCGGTGGAAACAGGATTTGTCCAAATCATCATCGGTCAGCTCTAACAGTACCTTTCCGAGACGGTCGTGCCCCGCGATGAAGGCATCCAACAGTTGTGTCCCCGATTCCCGGCGGGACTGCCTGGCGTCTGGGCCGGTCGGATGAGATGCCCGCTCTCCGGGCGGCAAGAAAGCCTGCCCTTCCGGGGGTCCGGCGTCGCCGGCTACGGCCCTGGTGATGTTACTGGCCCAGCCACCGGCGTTTCCGGCAAGATGGGACACTACGTCCTCAATGGTCCATCCTTCGCAAGTGCTGTCGCTGGCCCATGTCTGGGCGTCAAGGCCCGACAGAAAGTCTCGCAAACGGGATGCTTCGCCGATGACCGTTTGAACTATGCCGCTGGTCTGGCTGGTTGCCATGGGTTCTCCTTCTATCGACCCTTCTTATGATCTAAATGCTTCCACGCCGCTGAGACAGGTTCCCTGCAGGTCCCGCGGATCAACGCAACCGTGCTGTTAGTTGAGTCTTGGCCTCCGGCCACTCGGAATCCAGGATCGAAAACGTCGAGGAATCCCGGATAGCGCCATCTAACGCAACCCTATCTGCCCGGATCACGCCATCAAGATGCATGCCCAGCCGCATAATGGCGCGGCAGGAACGTTCATTGCGCGAGTCCGCTTGGATCCTGACTCGATGAACTCGCCATGTTTCAAAGGCATGGGTCAGCATGAGCAGCTTTGCTTCGGTGTTTATCCCCGTCCGTTGAGCATCAGCCGCAAGCCAAGTTGTCCCGATATATACCGTGTCGGGTAAATGCTGGCCACGTTGGTACGGGCTCCCGGCGGGCCAGACCCAGAACTCGGCATGGTGGAACCGGGTCGAACCGGCGACTTGTCCAGTCTCGCGGTCGATAGTTGCAAAGGGGAGCATGTGCCCCGCATCCCGGCCCGCTAACGCAGCCGCCACATAGGAACGCATGGCATCGGCATCTGCTGGAACATAGGTGAACCCGTAGGTATCCCGGGACTGACTCGCTGCCTGAACCAAGGCCGGTATGTGGACGACGGAAAGGGGTTCGAGCCGGACATAGCGTCCTTCCAGGATGACGGGATCTAACAATTCAATTGCTCCTTTTTTGACGGCTGTCTGTCTCGGAACACCACATCCAAGTGGCGACCAGTTGACGGAGGCTCAGTATAGCATCAGCACTAGTTCCGTAGGCGAAAGCCGCCCGATGATTTACACTAGCCCTTAACACCGGACAGGAGGGAACAGTCATGTCGATATACGACGTTGCTATCCGCGGCGGAAGGTTAGTGGATGGCGCCGGCAACCCCTGGTTTTACTCGGATATCGGTGTTAGAGATGGGAAGATCGTCCGCATCGGCAATATCTCCTCCTCCGATGCTGATAAAGTCATCGACGCCGGCGGGCTGGTGGTGTGTCCCGGATTCATCGACCTCCATACCCACAGCGACGTCACTGTTTTGGCCGATGGAGACGCCCAGAGCAAAGTGCGCCAAGGTGTGACTCTGGACGTCATAGGGGAAAGCAACAGCGTCGGGCCCGTGGAGGGCCCCGCCGCCGCAGAATACCGGGAAGAGCAACGGCTCCGGTACGGCGTGGACGTAACTTGGACCGACTTCACCGGCTATTATCAACAGCTGATCGCCCAAGGGACGTCCATCAACATCGCCTCCAGCGTCGCGCCACAACAGATCAGACGGGCGGTGGTGGGCTTTGATAACCGCGCCGCCGAGGCAGATGAGCTAGAAAAGATGAAGTCCCTGGTGACCCAAGCGATGGAACAGGGGGCGGTCGGTCTATCGGCGGCGTGGCACTCCGGCGGCCCCGAGTTCGTGGGCGAACTGATCGAGATGGCGGTGGTGGCGGCCCAATACGGAGGCTACTACGGCACCCACGTGGGCAGCGAGGGTTTCGACATCGGGACCGAGTTGGACAAGACCTTCCAGATCGCCCGCGCGTCGGGGATCCCGGTCCACATCTATCACCTGAAGATCCGGGGCCGGGAGCATTGGGGTCAGATCGGGCGGGTCATCGACAAGATCGAATCAGCGTTGGCGGAGGGTTTGGAGGTGACTGCAGACCA
>CERE01013472.1_pt1 | contig 19512 bp, 19 predicted proteins | sample 530911 | NCBI WGS metagenome assembly CERE01 (sample SAMEA2621092, study PRJEB7988) | marine metagenome | biome: marine biome (ENVO:00000447); feature: mesopelagic zone (ENVO:00000213); material: "saline water (ENVO:00002010), including plankton (ENVO:xxxxxxxx)" | depth 800 m
GACACAATAGCGGCTCTATCGCCTATCCTCCGCGATCGCAACTTGATCGCGGTAAGTTCCACTGCAGCCGATTAACCCATTATCTTCTCTCGGTACGGTCACTCCCCATTGACGAAAGAGACAGCAATCATGGCGTTAGTTTTCTAAGACTGAAGCTCAACTTACAGTCTGCACGACGCTGATCAAGCGCTTTGAATTCACGCAAGTTTTCTTTGAAGCGCCGGCTGAGATTATTGCTTTCCTGTCCGGTCCAGACACCAACGGAGTTCGAATAGAGCTTAGTGGAAAGCTCAAAACTACTGCGCCAGCGTTTTATAACCTCTGCCGACCTTCTTTGTTGCCACCAATAGCTTGTTTGGCGGGCGCGAGGCGTATCGAAATTCATCACCAGGGTTCCATCTGGCTGAAGGTGACGAGAAAGCAGCTGGCACCACTGCCGATCAGCTGCAACAGCACGGCTGGGTTCCCCATCCACCTCCCCAAACAGGTCGTCAATGATGATGTCGAATTTCTCGCCGCCGTATTGCTCCAACCAAGTTATAGCGTTTGCTTGAATAAGTTCCAAATTCTTGGCGCGTACGGCAAAGAATCGTTTAGCAATATAGAGATGCGTAGCATTGAGCTCTACACCTACTATTTCTGGTGGAGACAGAAAGTGATTGATTTGATTAATGACTGCGCCGCCGCCAACTCCCAACACCAAGACGCGTTGAACCGTATTCATCGGATGAAAGAACACCGGCAACAGCAACAGATCCCAAACCGACCCGGTAACCGGCCTGCTGTGATTATACTGACTATGGAAGACGCCATCGGTATACAGTCGTCGAGTGCGCCCGGCACTGCGCACTTCGTAATTGATGCCCTGTTTTTGGGTTTGCCAAAGTATCGCCATGAAACACCTGTCGTTATTCTATCTTTCGGTTCGATGAAAACAGCGCTTTAGTGTCTCATAGGCATCATTGATGTCGGAGAGTTGAGTAGCGTCGCCCCCTCGATCTGGATGATGCTCCATGGCCAGCTGGCGATAACGTTTTTTGATGGCGGCGAAGTCACTGCTGCCTTCGAGGTCTAGCACAGCCAATGCCGCCTGTTTGTCGTCTTGTGCGATATAGCGCCGCCAAAAACTGCTCAATAGATCTTCGACTGACGCTTGGCTGGCTCCGTTAAAGTTTTCGAAGTCTAGATAGTAGTCGCTCAAAGATCGGTCACTGAGCTCTACTTCATTTGCGCTTTTTGAGTTTTCAACCATCGGAAGCCACTGAACTCTCAAAGCCGTTATCTCCAACTGTCGCCCTTTGTTTTGAGCCGTCTGCTGTAGGCTGTAGAGTGCGTTCATGACCAAAAAATGTGCCTGAAATAACGCCAGTGAGTCGCGCCCATAGTCGGCACTTAAAAGCCCCTGCTCAACCAGAATGCCGAGAAGTTGGTGCTCAGACCAAGGACCCGCAGCGCTGAGCACTTGCTCCAACGGGGTTAGAAAGGGGTTCTCCAAAACTGCAATCCTCTTTTGCTCTAGCGATCATTCAAAATCCGCCCATAGTAACATGCTGAACGGGCTCAGATTGCACAGACATTCTCCTCTCAGTGTTATTGCTGCAGTCTCAGTAGAGCCCTATAATTGCGCCCCAACAATCTATCGGACCCATGAGGCATATCATGTTTAAAACCAACGAGTACTTTGACGGCAAGGTTAAGTCCATTGCATTTCAAACCGAGACATTACCAGCAACCGTTGGCGTTATGGCCGCAGGTGAATACGAATTCGGCACTTCACAAAAAGAGTATATGACAGTAACCAGCGGTGCTTTGACCGTTAAGCTACCAGACGCCACAGAATGGGTGACCTTCAACCAAGGAGAGACTTTCATTGTCGAAGCCAATAAGAGCTTCCAGGTAAAAACCGAAGTGCAAACCGCCTACTTGTGCCTTTACGAATAAGTAGCAGTGGTCGTAGCGCTATTTGCCGCTGCGCTTACTGACAGTACACCATCGCGCTGCAAGGACCAGTCGCCGCCTTTTTCCTGCAAATGGGCGGCGCTCTTCAAACTACTCACAGACTCATCGTTTAGGCCAACTTAACTCCTCCGGATTTTGCCACTGCGATAGCGCCAATTCATAACCCTCCCCCGCAAATAACAATCCGGACTCAGGCGGCGAGCGATAGGATAGTCGTTCATTTCGCCACTCAAAAGCCAACTGCCATGCATGAAGATACATACGATCCTCTAATTCGCCGGCAGAGCCATAGCGAATATCACCCAATATGGGCGCGCCGATGGATTTTAATGCTACTCTCAGCTGGTGTGTTTTGCCCGTTTTCGGCCGGAGTAGAAAAATCCTTTTGCCAGGCAGAAGCGATAGACTAAAAAACTGCGTGAGAGCGGGGTTTTTGTGGGTTTTTAGTAGCTTCCAACTTCCCCGCCGAGATTTCTCCATATCCCCCGATATAGCTCCCTGCTTCTTTTTAGGCTTATGGTCGCTAATGGCTAAGTAGTGCTTTTGCACAAGATGTTTGGCAAACATTCCCGACAGTAATCTATTGGCCTCTTCGGTAATGGCCATAATCACCAGTCCTGATGTTGCTTTATCCAAGCGGTGTACTGGATACAGCTTAGGGTAGCCTAACGCCGCGGCAGCCAGCTCAAGCAGCCCAGGGCTATCTCCGTCTCGCTGAACGGTGATTCCCGGGTGCTTGTTGACGATGACAAAATCATCGTTATGATCAACTAATGTGTACGCCAATGACGATTTCTCATTTTGTTTGAACTAAATCAATGGATTGGTAGCGCCAGCGGCTATGATAGAGACCCAACTAACATTCATTGCGTCTCTGTTCAGGCTCGCGACAACGCCTTATTCTAGAGACTACAATCTTACAACTTGCACAAAGGACATGACATGCAATACGACAAATTTACCGAGTTACATGAGCTTTTCCCGTCAGGGCGCTACGAATTAAACAGTTTTCAGCTGCGCGACTTGCTAGGACATGATGGGTGTAAGGGGATTGCCGTAAGAGTCCTGCATGTCGGTACCGTCCAGTTGAATTCAGCCGACGTCGACGAGCGACTGAAAGCGGAGAATCATCCTCGCCTAGACGGCATTAAGATCACCTGCCTAGATGGCGAAATCATTATCGATGAGCCCTCTCACGGTCACTGAATCACCCAGTACTGACGCCTCCACTGAGACAATATTTGACGAGGGACAGCGGTATTTCGATGCCTTAGTTGAGGCAATCAAACGCGCTCGAACGGCAGTTTATTTGGAAGTCTATATCTTTGATGAAGATGCTGTCGGTCAGCGTGTTTGCCGCGCACTGATCGATGCGGTGCAACGTGGTGTCATCGTTCGCGTAGTCATGGATGCGGTCGGCTCCTTCGGCAGCATCTCCAGTGTTAGCGACCAGCTGGAAAATGGCGGAGTTAATGTCAGAGTCTTTCACCCGTTGCCCTGGCAACTCCGGCTGTACCCCAAATCCATCAAGCGAGGAAACTACCTCAACAAATCGCTGTATTTTCTCCGTAAGATCAATCGCCGCGACCATCGAAAACTCTGTGTGATTGATCATCAATTGATGTTCACTGGTAGCTTTAATCTGTCAGCCAGTCATTTAGCTGAGTATTTAGGTGGCGGTGGCTGGCGCGATCTCGGCATCCAAATTGAGGGCCCTCGAGCGGTGGTAGCGGCTAGCCAGTTTGATGCGGTCTGGGATCGCCAGGAACTCTCGATCACGGGACGGCATTACGCTCCGATTTTCAGTAATCTCACTAGCTGGGCAAGACACCGGAAGAATCTTGCGTTTGAGAATCTCATAACTGAGGCCAATCATAGAATCTGGATTACCAGCGCGTATTTTGCGCCATCGGCACGAGTTATACGAGCCCTCAAGCAAGCGGTGGCGAAAGAAGTGGACGTAAGAATCATTGTTCCGGCCAGATCGGACATCCATTTATTTCCATTTCTGACAGCAACCTATTATGAAGATCTTTTGGGTGCAGGAATTAAAGTCTACGAGTATCTACCAAGCGTATTGCACACCAAATGCCTAATAGCGGATGACCATTGTGTTATTGGCAGTACGAACTTTAACCACCGGAGTTTTCTTCACGATCTGGAGCTCGATATTGTGCTGACTCGTGCAGAAACCCTGACTAGGGTGGAACACATATTTATGACTGACATAAGCAACTCCCGGCATTTAGATGAGGGTGCCAGCAATTCTTCGTCTAAAAACTGGCTGCTTAAACTACTGTCTCGGACACTTCGATATTGGATGTAAGCGCCATGACACTGAACAGAACCCCGCTATCCTGTCTAACTTATAACATCCACAAAGGAATGAGCGCCAACAATAGAGAGTATTTGTTGCCGAGAATGCGCGATGCCATTCGTGCCACTGACGCTGACATAGTTGCGATTCAAGAAATTGTGGGTGAGCATAGCGGGCTCTCAAAAAAACACCAAGACTGGCACACTCAAGCACATTTTGAGTATCTTGCAGACAGCGTTTGGTGCGAGTTCGCCTACGGCAAGAACGCTATCTATCAACAAGGGCATCATGGTAATGCACTGTTATCAAAGTACCCATTTCTAAGCCAGGCCAATCATGACATTACCCAGTGGCGTTTCTCCCAGCGCGGGCTGTTGCATGGAGTAATACACCTTGAAGGCACGACTCACAAACGCGTCCATGTCGCCTGCATTCACTTAGGTTTTTTACCTTTTGAGCAGTGGCGCCAAATACGAAAAGTTGTTCATTGGCTAAAGCAACAGCCTCAGGATGATCCACTGATTTTGATGGGAGATTTTAACGACTGGCACCTGCGCATTCACAAGCACTTAACCCTTGACGTCGGGTTGCAAGAGGTCAGTCAATACATGGGACGCCATCCCTTTTCCACCTTCCCGGCAAATTCGCCGACGCTGCCTCTGGATAGAATTTATTATCGAGGCTTAAAATTAGACCATAGCGAGGTATTGGCTGGGGAAGATTGGTCTCAATTGTCCGACCACCGGCCCATTTTTGCAAAATTTTTGCTAGAAATTTAACTTCGCTTTACAGCGTACTTGACCTGCTATACTTGCTTCAGGTGTCCGCGTTATCTGCCCCGTAAGGGTCACCCTATGAGTACTTCATAAAGTGCTCGCTGCTAAAGAGTGGCATCGGCTATCAAACACTGATCCGAATGCTCAGAAAGCTCAATAGTAGATGTCTTATAACTGGCTGAGATGCGGACGCCACCCTCCTCTGCTACCATCAAGTGCGTTTGCACCTTCTTTCATTGACCGTTAAGACTTAAATTCATGGATCTATATCGTCAGCAGCATAAGCGTCGTTTAAGCTTTATGCCGTGGCTCTATTATCAGCTCAAAGCAAAGCATATCAGTTGGGCAAAACCGTGGCAGCAAGAGATTCAATCGTATTTGCGCCAGATGGAAACCATCTCCTTTGGAGAAGATTGCTTCGTCGCCCCAGAAGCTAATCTATTTGCGGAACCGGGTAGAGCGATAAAGGTGGGTGCTAGATCTCAGATCGCTGCAAACTGTTTTTTGCACGGGCCTATCACGCTGGGCAATCACGTCAGCATCAATCACGGAGCTTCTCTCGATGGTGGCAGTGCGGGTATTCATGTTGGCAATAACACACGCATAGCGGCAAGAACCTGTATCTACGCCTTTAATCACGGAATGAATCCACAACAACTTGTGCGAGACCAGAATGTGACCTCCTCTGGCGTCCATATCGGTGACGATGTTTGGATTGGCGCCAATGTATCGATTGTCGATGGCGTCACTATTGGTGATGGCGCAGTGATTGGAATGGGGAGTGTTGTCACTAAGGATGTTGAGGCTTACACAAAGGTAGCCGGCAGCCCCGCGCGGGTTATTGGAGTCAGAGAATAAACGCAGATTGACAGGCCCTGCAGCCATTTCTGTAGATTGGGCATGCAAGCACAACGGCTGGCAGTTCTTGCATGGCAGCGTCGACTCTTCTGCTCACGCGAAATGGGTAATCTCAGAAAAAAAGCGGCTTGCGCCGCTTTTTCATTAGAGAAATTCCCTCATGGGTTTTCTCTATGCCCACTACTTACCGAACAGCGACTTGAGTTCGTTGAGCTTTTTGGCCCCATCTTCACCAAGTTTTTCATTCAGCTTTTCATTGATTTTCTCTTCAGCTTTTTCTTTTGCGAGCGCTTCAATGCGTTTTTGTGCGGCCTTCTTGGCTTGTGCCAATAGCGGTTTAACCACTGCATTCGCTAACTCTTCCGGAGTTAGACCTTTGTCTTTAGTTCCTAGATCGGTGAGCTTAATGGACGGCAGAGTCAAGCTGTGCTCGCCAAACTGCTCGGACACTAATTTCATATTGCTGTCGGCAAAGGTGAATTTTTCGACCGCAAGAAGAACATCCGATCCAGATGCGTCGCTAGTTTGATCTGGCTCAGTTGATGAAGAAGCTGACTTTGAGCCAGACTGAATATTATCAAGTAGAGCTTGCAGATTGGTATCCTTCAAGCCTTTCTGTTCAGCTAGCAGATTGGCGCCTTTGATGGTGATTTCGTTGATCACAATAACATCGCCACCTAGGCTACTGGTATCAATATCCAATACCGTTTGCCCAAGGCTGAAAATGTTTGCTGGACTGTATCCTTCTGGGTTGGCAACCGTGAGACCGCGAAGCTCACCCCTACCTTCAGTAATATCAATGTGCACTTCGCTGAGAAGAACCTCGGTGCCCAACACCTCTGGCCCCACTTTCTCTACCGCAGTCTTAACAATTTTGTCGAGATTCTGTACGCCGATAACCACCACAATCGCCGCAACAGCGACAACGGCAACAACTAAGCCCAGTACAATTTTTAAAGCTTTCATGTGATATCCCTTCTAAGTTAACAAGTCAGTAGTAAGACGTTCAAATTCGTTCTGTTCCATCAGGTGACTCCAACAGTGCTTCGGAATGCTTCTGACGCTGTCCTTTGTCGGACGAATTTTCTCGCGCCCGTTTAAGCTCTTTTTCAACCGTATTCACCAATGATTCCCAACCACTCAAAAGCGCATCATTCGCATCTTTCACCATGCCATCAATGCCGTCGGCATTGACTCGTCCAAGCTCTTGCTGAACCAACGCCATTTGTTCGCTCATTTGAGTCAGCTGGGCATTCAAACGCAACATTTGTTGTTGTGAGGCCAACAGCTTGCGTTGGGTGTCATAATGCATCCAACCACTGATGATTAGAAAAACGACAAGTAAAACACTCATGACTTTGTTCATACTCTCCTCCCTGCTGATTGAGCCACTAATTTTATCCGCTACATTGATTGATTTAGCTCGGTATTTAGTCGGTTGTTTCAATCAGTTTTTGCATGTGCTTTATGAGTCTGAGTTTTAGCGGCCCAGGGATATTAGTGATGGTCAGGCTATCGCTGTCTTTATCATAGACAATTGACTCACCTAAGCAATCTGCGGCAAAGCTCATACTGAGTAATTCGTTGCGCCCACTGATGCGAACATATTGTTTCAGTTGGCGTCTATCCGGAATCAATTGCGGTGGAGCTTCACTTTGTTTGTTTTCTACGAACTGTACAAAACGTTCAGGCTCATCACCACTCACATGCTCGGACAGGTCTCTAATCACAACCGGCTCGCCCTTCTTGTCTTGATCTAGACAATAGTCGATGACCTTGTTGCGATAAACATTGGCGTCCTCCTCCTGAAGCGTATCACTGTAGGCAGAAACAACATCGAGAAAGGCAGTCGTCTCGGCGGCAATATCTCGCTGATCGGCAAATCCAATCCACTTCCAGAATTGATCCGTCAGATCCTTATCACCTCTGGCCCTTAGAACGCTCAGAAAGCTGCTGTCTTCTTCCGTCAACCAGGCGGTTATATCGACCTTAGCGGCCACCACGACGCCTTTTACATCCAAATAGCGTGAGGTTTGTAAGTTCAGCTCTCCATCCAGATAGATACCTTCGTTGTGTAGAACCAGAAACACATAGAGCGAATCGGCATCTGCGAGGGATTCCAAAGCAAAGATGAGATGCCCATCAACAACGATATCGGTCTCGGTGAGCATGGATTGCAGATGCTCCGCTGATTTATGAGTGAATCGTTCGAAACTCATCTTTTCATCGCGAAATTCTCGCAACCACTGAGCCACAAGAGAATTTGATAAATCGTCATCAAATTGACCGTATTGCTTGCCCGCTTTACCGACGTACGCGTGCTTCAGCTCTCTCACCAGCTCTTCGAGATATCCGGTTGCAGCCAACTCGTGATCACGCAAGGACAGGTCAACGGGAGATTCAGTGCCTGTACGCCTGAGTCCGTGTGCAATGCAATGAGTGAGGGCCATTACTACTCCTAATATCAGTGTCTGTTTTAAGCGCCCCATTATAAGGCTGATATTGGGAATGCCCACCGCTTTCTAAGTTGGTTATAATTGCCTTGATTTAACCCTAGTGGATCGTCTCTAAATGCATCATATTGTTTGTATATTACTCACATTGCTAAGTTTTACCGTTGCCGCCAACCCTTTTGGTGAAGATAAACCCAAAGTTATCGTCGATGACCTTAACTGGTTTGATAAGCGGCACCTAGAAGATCAGATTGAAAAGGTAGACGAGCTCGCAAGGATTTCTCTAGGACTGCAAATTCGAGGGGATAAACGCGACCTTGAGGTGCTTCAACGCATCATACACCGCGGTTTGGTTAAGCAAGATGACGTAGTGATGCAACAGGCATTGGGAGCGGTGCTTGGTGACGTGATGGTCAATGAATTCGGCGTCGAATGGAAGCATTACGTGGACCAATACGGTCGCAGTCGGGCGACTTGCGCCCCAGGTTCCAAGGAGTGCTTATTCCCCGTTACCATGCTCTCGCGCAGAATGTCGGTGGGGTTGATGCCCGATGTTGATAAAGTCTACCAAGACGCGCATGAACTTATCGTACATCTACTGCCCAAATCACCCTATCAAGTTGACTGAATGGCCTTCATTTAAACTCGAAAATCTCGAGACATTAGGGTGAAACACTCAAGGTTCTAGTAATTATTAGGACGACTGTTTGGCGCTGCTCTGATGACTACGACCACTAGAGAGGTAGTGCCCTAGGTCTCGACTAAGGTATTCTCTCGCTACGCTCAAATTGCTCCGCAAACCTTCAGCAACGGCGCCGGTTCTAGGATCTATGTCCCTTCGTTCAGAAGAGACATCGAGCAAATAGATACTCAAGTTCTTATCCAGAGCAACGCTCTCGCCAAACAAAATCGCCACCCAGCCGTTAATGCACTCAACATAATCAGACTGCTCCAACTCGAGCATTGGGATGAACGCGTTATAGATACCAGTGAGAGTTTTCTCCCCTGGAGCCCGTAAGTTCTCAGGTACCATCCCAGTTTGTATAAATTTGAGTGGGGACATGAGTAACCCGGTCAAATATACCGCCAGTCCCCAAATAGCCAGCAGCGGCCAGAATCCGACCAATAGTAAAAGCTGCAGCGCATAGCGCCAGCGACTACTGGACCACTGAATCGAATCCAAAAGCTCTGGCCATAGGATGCGGTGCACTGCAAAGATTTTGCGGACTAACGCTCGGCGGCGAAGCTTTTTGGCGAATTCATAACAGCGAAATTCCTGATCTGTCAGCAAGACACCTTGTTTTCCAATGACTTTGATCAAAGGAGAAATTCCTTGTTAAGTGTTCTGTTATAGCTCTAGAGAGAGCCTACCTCAATGGCCGTAGCAAGCATGTAATGACACTCACAAAGACCATACAGTTTTTGCTGCCCTAGAAACCAGCTTAGTATAAAAAATACGCAAAGTATCTATCTGGCAGGGTCTAGACTCAACCATAAATGTTCAAAATAGCGGGTTATTGATGTACGTCATTACCGCCTGAAAGGCAGATTCAGACCACTCAAAGTCGTCTTTGGCCTATATGGCATCTGACTTTTTGCAATAAAAACAGTAGGATAAAGCCACTTCATTATCGCAGGGATTAAGACCTTGATCATCAAGCACAGCGACAAAATACGCTCTCCCGAAGAAATACGTAAAAACTTTGAAAAACTGGGTTATATCTGTAGCGACGCCATCGCCACCGCTGTCTATCTTGCTTGCCAGCTGCAAAAACCGATATTGATCGAGGGGCCTCCGGGCGTTGGAAAAACCGAACTCGCGAAAAAGACGTCGGAGTATCTGTCTGCTCCACTGATACGCATGCAGTGCTATGAAGGCCTCGATGAAGCCAAAGCCCTGTACGAGTGGAAATACGGAAAGCAACTGTTGTACACCCAGCTGCTGAAAGATCAATTGGGCGATGTCATGCGTGGGGCCAAAGGGCTAGATGAATCCGTCGATCGGCTGCACCAGTTTGGCGATATCTTCTATTCTGAGGAGTTTCTAGAAACTCGGCCCCTACTTCAAGCACTGAAGGAACCTGAGGGTGCAATATTACTCATTGATGAAATCGACAAAGCAGATCAAGAGTTTGAAGCCTTTTTGTTGGAGTTACTGTCAGACTATCAGGTTTCAATCCCGGAGATCGGCACAGTAAAGGCTACTTCTCGCCCCATTGTAATGTTGACCAGCAACAATACTCGAGAGCTTGGTGACGCCCTTAAACGCCGATGCTTGCACCTGTACATCCCGTTTCCAGAGCCAAAGTTAGAACAAAAAATTATCGCCTCGCAAGTACCCGAGTTAGGTGGTGAGCTCCGTGATCAACTGGTGGGTTTTGTCAAAGAGCTCAGAATGATGGCTCTAAAAAAGGTACCTGCCGTCAGTGAGAGTATCGACTGGGCTCGTGCGCTACTTCTACTTAATGTTGAAGAACTGGATCGCGAGTGGGTAGAGAACACTCTCAACTTATTGCTAAAGTTTCAGGAAGATGTGGAGATTGTCGAGCCTGAGATCAATCAGTTATTGAGCAATCTACGCAAGTCCGGCAGAAATTAGTAACCGAAACGGGTTGGGACTCTAGCTGGCGATAGTTGAGCCACATCTATGCGAACCGATAGCTACTGAGCGCTAATTTCACATCAACCCACCAATTACAGGCGGATTTGTCTCGCACGATGCAGGTGTAAACTCAAACCTGCTGGTCGCGATTTAATCCACCACCCTTGCGACAAGAATAAGAGCAGGCCAAGCCATATGCAAAAAGTCATTGGAGATTTTATCCACGCACTACGCCATCACGGCCTGCCTGTTTCCCCTGCTGAAACTCTGGACGCTTTACAGGCCACCGAATTAGTAGGGCTAGACAACCCTCTGCGCCTAAAGACGACATTATCATTAACACTGGCCAAAAACCTTCAGCATCGAGCTCAGCTGGAAGTGCTGTTTGATCAATTCTTCCAACTGTCAGAAGAAGAGACAGAAGCGTCCACCACTGACGCAGAAAACAGCGAGAAAGGTGACAACGAGCCCGCCACCGAAACAAGCGCCAGCAATCAAACTGAAGACTCCGGCGCAAATGAGCAGCAAGCTCAACAAAATAATCCTGATTCTTCTGGCCCACAAGTATCATCGCCACTTGCCCAACAGCTGCTCTCCAATGATCAATCTTCGCTGCAGGTGACTATTGCCAGCGCCGGAAAATCGGAAGGCGCCACCGAGATGCAGCTATTTACACAAAAGTCACAGGTCAGCTATCGCATCATGCAGCAGCTGGGTGATCGCGAACTGAATCAGGAGCTTGCCGAGCTCTCAGAGCAGCCAGAGAATCTTGCCCTGGTCGAGCGATTACAACAGGCAAGGCAACAACTGCGAGAACAAGTCAGTGACTATGTGGAACAGCAGTATCTACTGTTTACCCAAAAATCAGGCGAGCAACTGCGAGAAAACAATCTCAAAAAAATAAAGCTTACCAACGTGGATCATAGTCACTACCACCAAATGTCTCGGTTAGTACAAAAATCAGCTAAGCGTCTAGCGTCTATGCATAGCCGCAGGAAGAGAGTCACAAAGCACGGACAACTCGATACTCGAAAGACAATCGCGGCAAACGCTGCCTATGATGGCTTTCTGTTCCACACAAAATGGAAATCTACAAAAGTTGATCGCCCCAAAGTCATGGTACTGTGTGACGTAAGTGGCTCAGTGAGTCGTGTCGCCCGCTTTCTGCTGTTGTTTCTTTATAGCCTTCAAGATGTCTTACCGCGAGTGCGTTCGTTTGTCTTTGCCTCAGACTTAGGGGAAGTGACCGATAGTTTTGACAAGGATACTATCGATGTAGCAATCACCAAGATTATGGATGAATGGGCCAACCGCCCTACTGATTACGGCATCGCCCTGCAGGATTTTAGGTCGCTGGCATTAAAGGATATTGATAAGAAAACTACGGTAATCATGCTCGGCGATGCTCGCAATAATAATGCCGACCCTAAATCAGAGATCTGGGAAGAAGTTTACAAGCGCAGTCAACGTGTTCTATGGCTCAATCCAGAGGGTCGATATAGCTGGAATACCGGCGATTCTGTCATGAGAGAATATGCCCCGCACTGCTCACTTGTAGAGCCATGCAACTCCCTTCGTGATATTACACGCATACTTGGCACACTCCTTCAGCGCTCTTAGCATACACAAGCGCCTCGTGCCGCAGCCTTTCTTTTGAGTTGCTAGCAACTCATTCATGAGGCAATCCCTAGGGGATTGTTGTGCCCTGCAAACCATCAATGCAGGCCCTCTACATTTGACCACAGTCTAACCCCGTCTTCATTCGCCGTTACTAAAGTAGGCATTTGTTAAGCTAACTTTTCTGCTAGAATTTACCCTTAAAGCCCCAATTCTCCTGTATCGGCAGTGAGACTAACAGACGAGTTGAATTTCAGTAGTTATCGAGGATTCCATGGAAGAAAATTTGCAGCAAGAGCTAGAACAAGCGTCGGCCATCTACGCCATGATCGTGGAGTTCTTCGTAAACTACAGTTTCCAAATACTGGGGGCTGTGGTGATACTCATTATCGGGCTCTTAGTTGCTCGAAAAATTGGAAATTTAGTCCTTAATCTCTGCCATAAGAAAAACCTAGATATCACGCTAAGTCGATTTATTGCCTCCACTGCAAAAATACTTGTTGTGGTCATGGTGGCAATCATTGCTCTTGGCAAGCTTGGCATCAGTGTCACACCCTTTCTCGCGGCGGTCGGCGCCCTTTCTCTTGGCGCGGGTTTAGCTGTTCAAGGGCTGGTATCCAACTATGGAGCAGGTTTGAACATTATCCTAACTCGGCCCTTCATTGTCGGGGATACCATCTCAGTACAAGGTGTATCAGGGCGGGTCAAAGAAGTGCACTTAGCCTACACCATACTGACCAACGAAGACGAAACAGAGATCAATATTCCCAACAAGCACATCGTCGGCGAGATAATCCACAATTCGTTTAAAAATACTCTGGCTGAAATCACCATTGGCATCGCCTATCACGAGGATCCTGACGTGGCGATAGCGCATATCAACAGAGCATTGCAGAAGATCACGGAGCTTAGTGAGTCCAAGCCGCCGCAAGTGGGAATTGAAGCCTTTGGAGACAGCGCTGTAGAACTGGGCATTAGAGTTTGGCTACCAACAGAAAAGTACTACAGCCTGCTTCATAGCGTAAACGCCACCATCTATCAGGCGTTGAAAACCAACGGAGTTGATATCCCCTTCCCTCAGCGCCACGTCACGCTACTGAAAGAAAGCCAAGCGCAATAACCTTTGACTGTCACTTTTTAACGCTTCAGATGTCGGCTTTGGCTCTTGTGAAGAGCGCTGGAGCCGGCCACACTGAGGCATACAATAATAACGATCAAGGTTCATCCTATGCCTCTTATCAGTGCCGATCAGGCTCCCCCCGCCAACCCCGCTTCCACTGTAATCTTACTGCGCCCGGCTAATAACGGTTTCGAAGTATTGTTGCTGTTACGCGCGAAAGCCATCAAGTTTGCCGGTGGCGCGTGGGTATTCCCGGGTGGTCGAATTGATCCAGAGGACGGTGAAAATGCCGGCACCGACAATTTGGATAGTTATGCTGCGGCGAGTATAGCGGCCGCGCGCGAAAGCGAGGAAGAAGCTGGATTGACGCTAGACCCAGAATCCTTTGTCGAATACTCACATTGGACCACACCACTTGCCGAGAAAAAGCGTTTTTCCACATGGTTTTTACTGGGTGATGTAGACAGCAGTTGTACGGTCACCGTCGATGATGGAGAAATCGTTGAGTACCAATGGTTAACCCCGCAGCAAGCTATTGATGAACATCGAAGCAAGACCCTTAAGATACTCCCGCCGACCTATTTGACGCTACTAGAGCTGGCTCAATTCGAGGATATCGCCGAAGTACGCAACTTTGCCGCTGAGCGATCCGCACCACGGTTTTTCCCCAACATGGTCTTTCATGACAAGACCGTCAGCGTGCTGTATCAGGATGATCCAGGCTACAAGGATGGCAATGCCCATGCAGAAGGCGATCAACATCGTATGACCATGATCGACGATTGCTGGCACTATATCCAGCCCCGCTAAAGAACGAGCGCTAGCGTATTTGTCCTTGAATCTGTTTCAAGCCAGACGCTAGCCCATCGGTTAAAGTCCTACGACTTTCCTTCTAATAGCGATCTTTGATCAGTTGCTTTAATTCGCGTATCTCTTCTCTCAGTTCAACCAATGTAGGTTCACCTGCCGCGGCCGCCTCTTCGCTGGCCACACGCTGATGCTCCTCTTCAAGCACGTTAACAACAATGCCAATCACCATGTTTAAGAACGCAAATGCGGTAAAAAAGATAAACGACAGATAGAAAAACCAACTGAGAGGATAGATAGCCATAGTTTCGTACATAACATCAGTCCAATCTTCAAATGTCATTACACGAAACAACGTCAGTAAACTGAGTGCGATATCGCCCCACAGATCTTCATTGATAGGGGCAAAAAAGGTACTGCCGATGGCGGCGTAGATGTAGAAGATAATGAACATCATCAGCATCACATAGCCCAATTGTGGCAGTGCTTTCATGAGAGAATTAAGCAACATACGCAGCTCGGGTATGATGGACACCATTCTCAGCACCCTAAATATCCTCACTAGTCGACCTATAAGCGCCATATCACTGTTCTCAATAGGCACCAAACTGACGACCACAATTAGCGTGTCAAATACGTTCCATGGACTGTGAAAGAAACGCTTTTTATTCGGCTCGCCTAAGAAACGCACAACGATTTCCACCAAAAAGATGAAAGTGATGAGCCAGTCCATAACCGTGATTGCACGCAACAGACCATCGGGCAACGGATACGTCTTAACGCCGATAACCAGCGCCGAAAAGATGATAATAGTGATGACAAAAAGTTCAAACGCCTTGTTTGATCTAAGGCGATAAAAGGCGTCTTGAAGGGATTGTGAATCCATAGTGAGTTAACCTGTTTTGGGGTAGCTGTTAAAGAGCTACTCTACCTCTTCTAAAAAATCTAACGATGCTTGCTGGCGAATGGTGCGACGATGATTGGCCATTAACTGAGCAATTTTTTCTTTGTCGCATTGCTGTCGGTCTACGAGCACGCGTGTATTGAGTTCGCCTACGGCTTGAGTCGTTGGAACTTTACTGAATACAAACTGGTTGCTAATCAGATCCATAAAGGGTCCCGATTTGCTTGACGGCATAATGAACATCAACTGCAAACCCAAGCTTTCGGTTAAATAGTTAATAACTTCTTTAGATCGATGTTCGTCCATTTTAGAGAAGGCCTCATCTACCAGCACCATACGCAGGTGAGATTTACCTTCGCCGAAGCGAAATGCCGAAGTAATAGCGGCGCTGCGAATAATATAAGCCGGAGTTTCCAGCTGACCACCTGAGCCTGTTCCATATTGGCTTAGCGCTATAGGCTCTTTGCCCTCAGGGATCTTATAGATCTCATAGTGGCGATAATTTCTGTAGTCCGCTATACGAGCCAGCTCTCGAAGAGCTTTGGTCTCGTCTTCGTCGAGCAACATGCCCATCAACCGCTCTCGCACTTGAGCATGTTTGGCTGATAACTTCATTTCAAACAAAGTCTCACCGTCACCCAGCGCGGGATTATCAATAACTGCTTTAAAAAACTGCCAATACTCTTTGTACTCAGCAACCCAATCCCAACCGAATTCGAAACTCTCTTTGTCGGCGCCAAAGCGATGATGTTGAAGCTCATCGTTGAGTGCCTTAAGTACTTTGTCGCCGTCGTTGATAGCCTGATAAATAGAATGGCAGAGATTGGTGACAAATGCGTTATTGAAGCTCTCGCGCAGACTCGATAGTTCTTCATGTCGCTTAGCGAGAATGTTGTTCTTGTAGCGATTATAAAGGCTGTCGAGCTGGCGCTGAAGATCACACACAGATTTAAAGTTGCCCTGCCCTAGCGCGTCCCCAAAATCCAAATCGAACGCCACTGCGTCGGCGCCATTGCAATGTTGATTGTGGTCGACAACCTTATTCTTTAATCCATGTAAATATGTATTCAGCTCACCGGCGAGAGTGGCGTCGCTGGCCTCAAAGTACTGAAGATTATGCATGGCTACATTTTTATCGGCTTGCTCCAACTCCTTATCTGCATCGAATTCAGCCCAGATATCTTTCAATTTGCGCAAATGAAGTTCTGCCGCGTCCACTTGGTCGAGATAGGATTCTTGTTCAGTAGATAAGCGTTCGCACAACCGATCCAGCCCCTTCAGGTCAGCCCTTAACGACACCTGTTCGTTGTCCAGCTGAGTTAGTCTCTTACTCTGATCAAGGCGATCGCCTTTTACGGCTTCGAGTTGTGTTTCAACTTCATCAAAGTCCGATAAATCCAGATCTTTTAGGCTGCGTTCGGCATTGGTCAGCTTTCGCTGTACCGACAACATACTGGCTAATTGATCTGCATAATCGACAAGTTTAAGGGTATCCACGCTCTGCAACAGAAGATGACATTCATTGGCGTAATCTGAAGCAAGCTGCCACTCTCTTAAGGTTTCATCCAGTTGTTGCTGGGTAGCAAAAAGTGCTTTCTCTCTAGCAGCTTTACCAAACACCAATTCGCTATCACTAATGTCACAGCGAAACATGGCGTAGTTGCCAGACCCCATACAGTCTTGGGTGACACCTCGACGGGTGGATTTAAGATCGTGTGCGGAATCGACTCTCAGGACTTGACCGTAACTGGCTGTTAAATAAGCTTCTGCCGTGGCATGACCGAATGTCATGGCGTGAATAATTGAGTCCTGCGCAAGGCTGCTCATACGTTCACTATCTCTACGGGCCTTATAGCCCTGAATAACACGCGCTTTACTATTGCTTGAGCGATGACGTAATAGACTGATCGCGTCGGCCTCATATTGTTCATCAACAATAATGCCAAACCTAGCCCCGCCGATATAGCCTTCAATGGCCGATTGCCACCGAGGTTCATGCACCTCGACGTAATCACATAGTACGCGCGCGTCGGCTTCTGGAAGCTCTTTCGACAACAGTTCTAGGGCAGACTTCACGTAGGCGGGATACACCGAACGACTTTGACTGAGCAACTGAATTTCAGCTTCTCTCTGTTTGCTCAGCTTTTTTAGACGCTCGGAATACTGGCGACGTTTATCTCGTTCCTGAGCTAGCTGATCGCGGAGCGAATCGTGTTGCTCTTTTGAGCTGTGCCACAGTTCGACAAAATGATTGTGTTGCTGCTGCTGAGCCAGGGCATCGTCGAGATGAGACTCCAATGGTGATATATCAATCCAATCGCGATTAAATAACGATTGGAAATCCATGTCTGACTGTTGCTGGGCGATAGATTGAGTCACTTTGTGCAGATTCTTGTCTGCCAGTGCGACCACATTGAGGCTCAACGAGGTTTGTTGAACGGTTTTCGCAATGGTCTTGGCCGCCTGTTGGTTCTTCTGCAGCTGTTGATCTTGACTCAATAATCGTGGCACGGCTAAGCGCAGCTCTTCACCCAGCTGTGCCACCTGTTGTTCCAGTTGATCCTTATCCCTCAACGCAGGCACTTGCAATCTTGCGAGCTCAAGCTCTAACAAACGCTGCTGTAACTCTTCTGTTCTGGCGTTGCACAGCTCCCGATCGCGCTCATTACCTTGTAACTGATCGCGCATATCCTGTTGATGTTGTTTTTGAGCAAGATAGCGGTTTTGTCCGTCGCAATAGCGGCGCTGGGCAAAACTATAGGCAACCAACTGCTTGTCTATCCACTGGGAAATGTAGTGATTCGCTTGGTCCCGCCCCGCCTGTAGACGGCCTGTTGCGTCGCGGAGCTTTTGCGCATCGCTTTCCATGGTGTGGATACGTTTGAGCATGGCAGAGACATCTCGAATGGCGTCTCCCAGATCTCTTGGCTCTAGTACCTCAGATGCGACAAATTCATCAATCCCCTTGATCGGCTTATAGGCCATGAACCGAGAAAAAGCACGCGCGGCATTCATGGCTTCACGCTCAGCAACGGCATCCGATTTTCCCCTAAGTGCACCGTACAAACGGCACAAATAGGCCTTCTTCTTTTCATAGCGCTCTACTTGTTGAGCGCCGAATTGCTGCTTGAGTGTATTAAAGGCCCTATCGGTGGGGACCACATAACGCCCTCCAGCATCTTCTTTGACAAGATCCGCTAAGGCCAGTGCTACGTTGGGTAAGATGTAGAACTGACTATCATTGAGACGGGCAATCTTTTGTTTACCGTTGCTTTCAACGTAAGCACTCATTGCCATGATCGCGGTAAACCCGTCGCTGTCCTCGCCGGGTGTCGGCGCAAATACAGCCGCTAAATAACCATGGCACGAGTCAGGTCGCGCGTAGGCACCGTCATCACAGCCGAGTACGTACGATGCCAAGGTTCTAACCTGCTTGCCGCCTCTACCGCGTTGGGTCGATTCATCTTGGCCCGGATTAAAGTGAAACAGGCTGTCATGCGCTGCCGTCATTATGGTTTGAATCGCATCGGCCGCTGTCGTTTTTCCTGAACCATTGCCTCCAGAAAACAAATTAATCGGCCCAAACTCAAACTCTGCGTAAGGGATGTTGCCCCAGTTAACGTAGATGAATTTTTTCAGGTACATGTCAATCTTCCTCTAGACGGGAAAACATCGACTTATCGTCGGCGCGGTCATAACTTAGCCGAGTGCTAGCCTCACTTTCATTTTCAACGACGCCTTCTTCTATGCTCGTCTCTAGAAGATGTGTTTCATTGGGTAAGTTACTGAGCAAGTCGTGAATGACGCTACTATCCACAAGGTGCAAAATCATGGGGTGTATCTTCAGCCAACAGTCGGCATCAAACAGGTCAGCGTCTGAGCTTAGCTTGATCACTCGCAACTGGCGCAGGCGCTTAAACAGTTGTTTTCGCTCTTGCTGGCTTTCGGGTAGATTTCTGCTTAGGAGATTCTTCAACCCTAGAACCAGAGCCTCAAGTGAAAGGTTAATATAGCCTTTCTCGTCAACTTTCCCCTCTCTCAGGGCTTTGTCGTACTCGGTTCGAAGCGTCAGCAGCACACAAACCTCAGCTTGTGTCAG
>CERE01089307.1_pt1 | contig 19092 bp, 19 predicted proteins | sample 530911 | NCBI WGS metagenome assembly CERE01 (sample SAMEA2621092, study PRJEB7988) | marine metagenome | biome: marine biome (ENVO:00000447); feature: mesopelagic zone (ENVO:00000213); material: "saline water (ENVO:00002010), including plankton (ENVO:xxxxxxxx)" | depth 800 m
TATAAGATACGCCAGAAGCAATCAAAAGAGGTTATCGAAAAACTCAGACGCTGGCTAGAAAAGGCACTGAAGAATACACCACCCAAAACCACGCTGGGTAAGGCGGTGCAGTATCTCAATAATCAGTGGCCACGGCTTACCGCCTATGTGGATGATGGCGGCTGGCCTATTGATAACAACCGTGCCGAGAACTCGATTCGGCCTTTTGTTATTGGTCGAAAGAATTGGCTCTTCTCTGCTAGCCAGGCTGGAGCCCATACTAGTGCCAACCTTTACAGCCTCATTGAAACGGCTAAGGTCAATAATTTGGAGCCGTACGCGTACCTGAAAGAAATCTTCAAGTTGCTACCGCAGGCTCAATCATTAAATGATATCGACATGTTACTGCCGTGGAATATCAACCCTGTGGTTGCTTAGGCTCTTACACTATATCTACACGACTAGTCCGACTGTCTCCCTTGCTAATCACTCCACAACATTTAAATGAAACGATTGTATATTGCTGCGATAAGCCAACCACCTACGCCCGTTGCAATAAACCAGCCCATCAGTCCTTGAACAAAACCCCATGTTGTTAAATGCCATTTCATTTCCATCAAGTCCATATGTAGCATGTCACCTGACATCGAAAGCATCATCGATGGAAAAACTATAACTAGAACACTACATGCTGTCCAAAGTAACGACGCACTTAGCGCACATGCAACACCAAATTTAATCGATTGAATCTTCATAACGCATCCCTCATTGTTGTATTTTATTACTAGCTATCTTGGTTGTTGATAACTAAATTCTCGCTGAACGGTTCGCCTCCAGAGTCATCAACAACATAACTAAGACAATATCATGCGATCCCATACGCAAGCATTGCCTCAGCCACTTTTACAAACCCCCCAATATTGGCACCATTAACATAGTTAATGGTATCGCCTTCCCCCTTACCGTATTCAACACATTGTTTGTGAATGTGTGCCATGATCTGCTGCAGTCGTTCATCAACTTCTTCTCTAGACCATGCAAATCGTTGTGAATTTTGACTTTGCTCCAGCCCGGAAACAGCAACACCGCCCGCGTTGGCGGCTTTAGCAGGAGCAAAAAGCACCTCTTTTTCTTTGAAGTACCTTACCGCTTCCAATGTGCAAGGCATGTTTGCGCCCTCAGCAACAACCAGAATATGGTTGCTTACCAGTGCTTTTGCATCATTCAAGTCCAGCTCATTTTGGGTGGCACAGGGAAATGCCATATCCCCCGGAATGACCCAGGGACGTTGGTCCGGATAATACTTGGCTGTACTGAACTGCTGCGCATATTCACTGATACGCCCTCTTTTTATGAACTTTAACTCTCTCAACCAATGTAGTTTTTCAATATCAATACCGTCAGGGTCGTGAATAAAACCACTGGAATCCGAGAGTGTGGCAACCTTTACCCCCAGATGAATCAATTTTTCCGCACAAAACAAGGCGACATTGCCTGAACCTGAAATGACAGCAGTCTTGTCTGAAAAAGATTGACCATGTTGATGCAAAACATGTTGCGTGAAATAGACGACGCCGTAGCCTGTCGCTTCGGCTCTGATTAAACTGCCGCCAAAGGAAAGCCCCTTTCCCGTCAATGTACCCACAAATCGGTTATTTAGTCGCTTGTATTGACCAAATAAATAGCTTATTTCTCGTGCCCCCACACCAATATCCCCAGCCGGTATATCAGTATCTTCACCGATATGGCGAGACAGCTCAGTCATAAGTGATTGACAAAAACGCATCACTTCCCGATCACTTTTTCCTTTTGGATCGAAGTTGCTTCCGCCCTTCGCACCGCCCATAGGCAAGCCTGTTAACGCATTTTTATAAACCTGCTCGAAACCCAAAAACTTCAATACCCCTTGTGATACATCGGGGTGAAAGCGCAACCCTCCTTTATAGGGACCAATTGCGTTATTAAACTGTACACGCCAAGCGCGATTGCAACAGATGTGGCCTTCATCGTTCTCCCAGCACACCCTGAAAATCACAATCCTGTCAGGCTCAGTCATACGCTCCAATATATGACCATCAGAGTATTTTTCATGATTCATCAAAAAGGGAATCACTGATTCTGTAAACTCTCTAACAGCCTGATGAAATTCATATTCTGCGGGGTTTCTTTCTACAATACCTTGGTTAAACATCTCAATTTTTTCGTTCGCGTGCGCTATTAAATGATTCATAATCAACTCTTTTAAAACTCTGAATTAGTGCTATTTCATAGAATTTACTGTGTACAAGTACTCTATTTAGGACATAAAGGATTCCGTGAAATAAACGGTTGTCGTTTTTATCATCGATTCGCTAACAAATACGGGGCAGAGGATCATCCTCCAATTCATCCAACAGCCGCTCGCCTCCGATGTGGGTGACTAAACTAACAGGGCAGTGATATTGTTCTTGGCAGGGTAACACTTCACCGATGATCGCCGCATTTTGCCCGTGCGTGCAGGCCTGCCAACGTCTTACCACTTCTTCACTCACTTCCGGTGCTACCACGGCGACAACTCGCCCTTCACAGGCCAGATAATAGGGATCGAAACCAAGCATGTTGCAGACTGATTCAACCTGCCCGCTCAAAGGTATAGCTGCTTCATTTAGTCGGATGGATAAATTGGTCGCTTGTGCCATTTCGTGCATAGCCATGGCAATTCCGCCACGAGTGGGATCACGCAGGAATTTTACGCCGTCGATGGTATCGATGGCTTCAACAAATGGATAGACAGACGCGCTGTCAGAGATAAGCTGACTGTCCAAACCAAATTCGTCTCTTGCCAGTAGCACAGCAACGCCGTGATCACCAATCGGCCCGCTGATCACAATATGATCGCCTGCAGATAGGCGCTTGATGTCAAATTGGGTATGAGTCTTTTTTAGGCCAATCCCAGCAGTGTTGATATAAATACCACCACCCTGTCCCTTAGGCACCACTTTGGTATCCCCGGTCACAATGCTGACATTGGCTTTGTGGGCAGCCTCTGCCATCGCCTTTACCACCCGAATCAGACACGCCATCGAGACACCTTCCTCAATAATAAAACTGGTACTTAGATACAAAGGAGTTGCCCCGCTGACCGATAGGTCATTTACGGTACCATGAACAGCCAAAGACCCTACATTACCCCCAGGGAATTCCAGCGGCTGTACGGTAAAGCTGTCAGTGGTCATGCAAATCGTCTGGTTAGGCAGAGACATCGTGGCCGCATCGTTTACGGTATCGAGCAAAGGGTGTTGCCCATATTGGACAAATACCTTGTCTATCAATTCACGCGTCAGACGACCACCGTTGCCGTGTGCCAATGAAATGTATTCTTCTGTCATTCTGTCATCTCCGTCGTTAAGGCATTGCCCATACATGTGGATGTGGCAATGTGCTCAACGATTTGTCCAATGCTAATAGCGCCGTCGTTAACAGGTAGTTGTTGGGGGAGCGTGATTTTGAATGCCTGGTCTTCCGTGGCGTCCTGTATCCAGGACACTAACGTCTGGTTTTGAAAGACTCCGCCAGTAAGCCCCACGCGCTCAAAGGGAAAATGGGGACCCAACAGCCCAATAACCTCACTGACTACACCTGCCATCGAAGCATGAAAAATCTCTGCCTTGTGCTTGGCGGAACACTGAGCATCCAGTAACAGGGGCAATAAAGGGGCCCAATCAATCTGCCAAAAGCTATCCTGGACAGGTACTATCGGTAGTGAGATCGCCGCAGGTTTGTCTGCGACCAATGACTCGAACATCATCGGCCCCTGCGCTTCATACGTGGTCGTGTACACCGCCAAACTGAAGGCTGCAGCGGCATCAAACAAGCGGCCGGCGGACGACGACGAATGACAATTAACAGACTGTTGCCAGGCATGGTGCACCCATCCATCAGGATCGCAGTGTTCCAACCCCGGCCACAACACACCTTCCTGCCAACATAACGCCGCTGCACTTCGCCATGGCGCTCGTCCCGCTTGCTCAGCGCCTTGAAGTGTAAAAGGTTTGAAGGAGACTATTCTTCTCCAGTGTCCGGGAGTACCATAAAACACTTCGCCTCCCCATAAATGACCGTCGTTACCCAGCCCAACACCATCCCAAACAAATACAACACTGGCCTCGGTCACGCCGTATTCAAATGCCCAGGCCGATGCATGAGCCTCATGATGCTGGACACGCACTACGTCCAGGCCAGAGCGTTTCGCCCATCGAGTGGAGGCATAGCCGGAATGCTTATCGCAAACTACTACTTCAGCACAGACCCCATACAATCGCTGCAGATCGGTAATGGTTTCATCAAACAGCTGTTGACTGGCCACCGACGTCAAATCACCTATGTGTGGCGATACCACCAAGCGGTCATTCCAGGCGAGCGATACCGTATTTTTCTGGTGTGCACCGACGGCGAGGGTTGGCCGGTCAATGGCCACCGGCAAGGTCAATTCCAAAGGAGCGATTCCCCGCCCAATCCGTATTGGGCGCTGCGCACCGGCTGAGGTTTTTATTACGCTGTCATCAAGAGGCCGCACTATCGGGCGATCGTGATGCACATAATAATCGGCAATGCCACGCAGCTTCTTGTGCGCCGCTTGCTCATTGACAACGACTGGCTCACCGCTAAGATTGGCAGAGGTCGCGATAAGGGGACGGTTAACCATATCCAACACCGATCGGTGCAGTGCACTGCAAGGCAGCATAACGCCGTGGCAAGCAAGCGCTGGCGCTACATTGCGGGCAAGCAGTGATGATGTCCGTTTAGGCAACAGGAGGACAGGACGGCTATCGCTGCAAAGTGTGCGCCACTCGTCATCAGTAAAAGAGACATCGGATGCCAACATCGTAGAGACAGCGTTGCCCTGTGGCTCGGGATACATCACAGCAAACGGCTTATGGAATCTGTCTTTTTTCAAACGCAATTGCCTCACGACCATGTCATTGGTGGCATCACACAGTAAATGGTAGCCACCAACACTTTTCATCGCGACAATGGCACCAGCGGTGAGTTGTTCAGCGATAAAAGACACCACCGATGTACTTTCCACACCAAGATCTTGGCCAGTATGATCCTTGACCGTTAGCTTCGGACCACAGGTCGGACAGGCAATGGGTTCAGCATGAAAACGGCGATTAGTCGGGTCACTGTATTCGGCCTCACAACGAGTACATAGGGGAAAAGCGGTCATTGACGTATTGGATCGGTCATAAGGCATCCCGGTAATAATGGAATAACGCGGACCACAATGACTACAGTTAATAAAAGGATACTGATAACGCGGATTTTCAGGCATGTTGAAATCGCTAATACAAGCGGAGCACAGGTAGGTATCCTGAGGCACAGTAATGGGGCCATGGGGTTCACTCGCGCTTCTCAACACCGCAAAGTTGTCATAATGACGAACGGGTACCTCCTGCAGCGTGTGCAGCAAGGGAGACGCATGACCTGGCGCGTTAACGACAATTTCTTGAAAAAACGTGTTCAGGCAAGCACGATCACCCTCGACATGGACATAGACAGCGCCCACCCGATTTTGCACCCACCCGGTCAACCCGTAGCCAATGGCCAGACGATACACAAACGGCCGAAACCCTACCCCCTGCACGATACCCATAAAACATGCCAATTGAGCCGCACTATCAGCAGGCTGAGGGATCAGCGGTGACACGATGGTTTGCAACGTCACGTTAAACCCCTTCCGGTGTTGACTTGGACTCATCAACACTGCGCATGCCACTACTCATCCATATCCGGCAAGCTCCCTCATCCGAGACCATACAAGGGCCAATCGGGTGCCTGGGCGTACACTCGTTGCCAAATAGCGGGCATTGATCCGGGTATAACCGTCCCAGTACCACATCAGCGCAGCGCGCCTCTGCCGGAGGAGCTAACGGGGTAAAACTGCTTTGGTCAGTGAGTTCGGAAAACCGCACACGGGCATTAGCATTGGCGAATTCAGGGCGCAGGGTAAATCCAGAGCCCTCCACGACACCAATCCCCCGCCAGTTCGCCGCTGATACCGCCATCACTTCACGCAGTAATTGCTGCGCTTGGGTATTGCCCTGCGGTTTTACCACTTCGGGGTAACAATTCACTAGCTGTGCGCGATTGTCAGAGCGTTGTTGCAAGAGACATTGCAGTGCCGCAAGCATGCTTTCACCATGAAAGCCGGCAATGGCTGTGGGCAGCCCATGCTGTTCGGCTACAAAAGCCCATTCGTCCGAGCCCATGATCGTGGCAACGTGCCCCGGCGCAATCAGTGCGTCGAAGGCCTGTTCGTCATTGCTCAACAGCATGGCGACCGCAGGCCAGGTTAATCGACCCGACAGCAACACGGTTAGGTTATCCGGCACACCTTCGGCCACCATCGCCGCCACCGGTGCCATGGTCGTTTCAAACCCTGCGGCAAAAAACACGACCTGTTGTGTGACGTTCGCACGTGCGATGGCCACCGCATCCAGCGGGCTTGCCACCGGTCGGACATCCGCCCCTTGGCCTCTTGCTGCTAACAATGACCGCGGCCCATCGGTGTGTGAAAAAACGGGTACCCGCAACATATCGCCAAAGCTCAGTAAGATAACCTGCTCGTTTAAAGCCAGATGGATCGCTTGCGCAATGTCCTCTTCGGGACAAATGCATACCGGGCATCCCGGCCCGGGAATCAGTTCGATATGCTTGTCCAATAGGCTGCGCAGCCCTGCCTGGGTGATAGTCCGTTCATGTCCACCACAGACATTCATTACCCGAAAGGGGCGCTCGGGATGCATCGCATCAAGCCCTGCTATTAATGTTTCAACACTTTGGCGGCGCATCAGCGGTCTCCGAGGGTGATGGGGTGGATAGTACAGTGAATTTCTGTGCATAGGCGCTCAATAGCCAGTCAATCCATGCTGACACCCCTCTATCCAACGGCGCCGCCAGTTCCTGCACTGGGGCTCGACCACCTACGTTCCTAAATGACTGCGTCGCCCGTTGGATTGAAAATGTCGTCGCGACGGGCAGGTAGTCCGTTTTGGTGATCAGCATCAGATCGGCGGCGCGAAACATGACCGGGTATTTTTCCGGCTTATCATCCCCTTCGGGTACCGATAACAACACCACATTGACATCCTGGCCCAGATCAAAACAGGCCGGGCAAATCAAATTACCGACATTTTCAATAAAGAGAATATCAATGGTATCGAGAGAGAACCTCGGTAATACAGTTTCAATCATCGCCGCATCCAGGTGGCAAGCAGTGCCGGTCGTGATTTGCTCAGCTTGAACACCATGGCGACGAATGCGCAGGGCATCGTTTTCGGTGTCCAGGTCCCCTTCAATAACGGCGATTGTAATTTCATCGTTCAGTGTCTGGATAGTCTGTTCGATCAGCTGGGTTTTGCCGCTGCCCGGCGACGACATCAGATTCACTACCAGCACTCGGTGATGCTCGAACTGCTGCCGATTCCTGGCTGCTACGATCTCGTCAGGTTGCAGAATAGCGGTATACAACTCCGCACTTTCCGGAACCAATGCTGAAGGCGCATGATGTTTGTGTTGATGATCGTTGGCATCACAACCACAGGTGTTACACATGTTCGTTCTCCACAGAATGACCATTGTCAGACAAGGTGTTGGGGGCAAATACAATGCGCAATAACACCAGCTCATCTCCGCTGACCAACGTTGTTTGCCACTGTTGGCAGTGTGGGCAGACTAATCGGTTGGTAGGTACACGGGACTCTTTTTTACACGACGGGCACGCCACAATGACAGCTGATGTGTGAATATCCAGAACAGCCGTTTCAGCCACACTGCCAAGGCGCAATGCGTCAAAGGCTCGTTGTAGCAGTACGTCAACCACCCCGGACAGCGGGCCCACGCTGAGTACGATACGCGTTACGCGCCGGGCATGCTGACGCCGGGTCATTTGTTCAACTTGCTCAAGCACACTCTGGCAAATACTGAACTCATGCATCTGCTGAAACCATATCATCCAGTAACGCCCAGGTGACTTGGGCCTCTTCCAGGGAAATACGCTCAAGCGCATACCCCACATGCACCATGACATAGTCGCCTTCTACCAACGGCGTATCTTGCAGCAAAAACAGGCTGACTGAACGATTGACACCTTTGGCAGTACACTGCGCGGTTAACCCGTTAATGTCGACGATTTGCATGGGTATGGACAAACACATTGCATTCCCCTACGGTGTTTTTTTACGGGTTAAATACAGACCCGTCGACACAAGTGTTGCCACAGCGAGCGCTATCAGCACTAAAGTGTGAAGCGCCGCCCCGGCATAATGAATGTGTTCGCCGACAGGGCCAGCATGCGCAAACACAGCCGGCGACAGACCGCTGATACCTAGTAATAGATAGAGACGACCAAGGCTTTTTCGTTCCCGTCGACGGGTCGCTATTTTGTCCATTTCATTCTCCAAAGCGTTGTTTGTGGGACAGCCAAATTCATCGGATTTTGACTTTTAGTTGCTCATTGCCCTGTGCGTCCACCAGGTGAACCGCACATGCTAAACACGGATCAAAACTGTGCAAGGTACGTAAAATTTCGAGCGGCTGTGCTTGATCGACCAAGGTATGGTTATCTTGCAACGCAGCCTCATAGGCTCCCGTCTGCCCGTTGGGGTCACGCGGACCCGCATTCCATGTGGTTGGCACCACACATTGGTAATTATCGATCAGGCCGTCTTTCATCACGATCCAATGACCAAGTGCCCCCCGTGGGGCTTCCATGATGCCAATACCTTTACCTTCCTTAGGCCAATATGCGGGATCAAAATACCGCTCATTGAAGGTACGGGTGTCACCCTGTTTAATGTTAGCGACCAATCGGTCATACCATGTCTGCAGATTGTCACACAGGATTTTCGTTTCTAACGCGCGCGCCAATGTGCGGCCCAAAGTTGAAAACAGCGCGCGCTGATCCAGCTTCAGCAAGCTTAGCGAGCTATCAACCAATTCTCTGGCCTGCGCATCGCCGGTGGCATACATCATCAGCACTCGCGACAGTGGCCCCACTTCCATCGGTTTGCCGCGCCAACGGGGGCTCTTTAACCACGAATAACTGTTATCCACATCCAGGTGTTTGTATGGCGGCACAGGGCCCGAATAATTCAGGTCCGTTTCCCCTGACCAGGGGTGCAAGCCCTGCTGTTTGCCACCGCGGTAGTCATACCAGGAGTGAGAAACAAATTCTTGTATTTCGGTGGGATCGGTCAAATCAACGTCATACACACGACTTAAATCTCGGTTTAAGATCACCCCACGGGGGAACAAAAACGACGACGGATCATCCATACCGTTCGACGGTAAATCCCCTACAGTAAGAAAATTTCCTAACCCCTCTCCCCGGCTACCCCACTCTTTGTAATAGCCTGCAATCGCCAGTATATCGGGCAGATATACCTGATCGACAAAGGTACGCATTGATGTGATTGCTTCTTGCAATTGTGCCAGTCGACGCGTATTGATCCCCGTATCGGCATCCAGATTGATGGGGCATGGCACGCCCCCGACCACAAAGTTGGGATGGGGATTTTTTCCGCCAAATATGGTGTGTACTTTGACGACGTCCCGCTGCCATGACAGCGCATCGAGATAGTGCGCCAGTGCCATCAAATTGACCTCCGGGGGTAGCTTGTAACCTGGATGCCCCCAATAGGCATTACCAAAAATACCCAGCTGCCCAGACTCAGCAAACACCTTGAGTTTGGTTTGCATATCGCGAAAATAGCCGGGCGATGAACGCGGATAACGGCTAAGTGAACCCGCTAACGCGGCGGTTTTTGTGGGGTCAGCTTTGAGTGCCGACAATACATCCACCCAATCCAGTGCATGCAAGTGATAAAAATGCATCACATGATCATGCACAAATTGCGTGCCAATCATCAGGTTGCGGATCAACTGCGCGTTGGGCGGTATGGCCATGTCCGCAGGTGCCGCGCTGGAGGCTATCGCATGACCACGGCCTTGGGGTGGGCCATGTTTCATCCCACTTTTGTTCGGCCCTCGTCCCATTGCTGGGTGCGGCATCGACATTCCGTCAGGACCGGATGCGGCCATAGGCGACTGGCCTGGTGGACCATGCTTGCTGGCCGCAACCCCTAACGGCGCGTTAGATTGCCAGGCCGACCGTATCGCATGCTCAACTCCGCGAATGGAGGCCATACCGTGAACCAGGGTACACACACCACAAATGCGCTGCGCAAAGGCCCATGCATCGCGCGGGTCGCGACCTTGTAAAATCCGTTCAATACCTCGCACCGAGGTGCCTGATGAATACGCCTGTTTAATTGTATTGCCGTCCATTTCCGCTTCTATGCGCAAATGTCCCTCAATCCGCGTGATGGGATCAACCACCAGTCGATCAGTACTTTTTTGTTCACTCATCGCTCATGTACCTGCCAGTTAATGTCAATATTCAATGATTGGGCCCGCCTTTGCCTGCCCCCGGTTTGGCTTTATAACGCTCCCACGGAAAGAGTGATTGATAAAAACTGCCGTGATCCCAAAAATCCGGTTCTGAACAGCCTAGGCAAGGATGACCGGATTCTATAGGGAAGCTGGTGCCCTGATTCCATTTCACCGTGGCACACGCGTTGTAAGTTTCGGGGCCTTTACAGCCAAGCTCAAACAAACACCAGCCTTTTTTTGCCCCTTCATCGTCAAAGGATTTAGCGAATTTGCGTTGTTCAAAGAACGGCCGTCGGTAACATCGGTCGTGGATGGTGCTCCCAAAAAAGGCCAGCGGCCGTTTAAGTTCATCAAGCGCTGGTAACCTGTTAAAGGTCAGGTAATGAACCAAAACAGCCGTGATCGCAATCGGCAAGGGGGGGCAGCCCGAGACGTTAATGATCGGTTTATCGGTGATGATACTGCTGACCGGGACCGCGCCCGTGGGATTGGGATTGGCCTTGGGAATGCCGCCAAACGAGGCACAGGTACCAATGGCAACAATAGCAGCGGCATCCTTGGCGCTTTCTATCAACATGTCGACATTGCTTTGCCCGCTAATGGTGGAATAGCCCTTATTGCCAAGCGGCACTGATCCATCGACCAACAACAGATACTGTCCCTTATTGTCACGCATGGCATCATGGCGTGAGCGTTCGGCTTGATCACCTGCCGCCGCCATGATGGTGTGCTGATAATCCAGCGAGATACTGTCAAAAATCAGGCTTTCCAGGGTGGGTGCATGAGAGCGTAATATCGCCTCCGTACACCCGGTGCATTCCTGAAACGGCAACCAGATCACCGACGGACGTCTGGCGGCACTGAGAGCTGCTACCATTTGCGGTACCGCCGTTTGTGGCAGCGCGAGTAATGAAGCCGTCGTCGCACAAAATTTAACAAAGGTACGTCGGCTAACCCCTTGTTGCGATAAACGTTCACCCAGCGAGATTGAAGAAGACATGCAGAACTCCTAACGTTGTTCAACAGGATCATCAGGCGATGATCCTGTTGAGGGTAAAGGTGTGTTCAGGTTATGAGTCAAGCGCGTCAACCCGGCTTCTATATCACTGCCTTGCGCCAGCAGTATGTGTGGCACCGTAGCGATGGTGATAAATTTCCCCATCACCTCGTCATGCTCGTTGTAATGAGTCTCAATCCACACGCCTGAATACTGTGTTTCTTGCAAGACGGTTGGCCCCAATGCACTAATTTCTGCTCTTACCTCTCCTGTCCCTAAAAAGGCCTCAAGCTTTTCTTCGTCGTCTGCACTAAGGGGAATGCGGCGCAGGTCGATGATTGTAGGTATTTTTTCATCGACTAACGTATCAAGTGCGTGGCGAATTTCGTGCAGCAAGGGCAACACATTACCTGTGGTTTTCTGTTGTTCTGTAGTGAAAATAATGTCTGTATCCAGAGTCACTGTTCTACTCCTGAAAAGTGGCAAGATGGATGTAGAGTATCTTCTACTTCAACACCCCAATGCCGTAAAGTATCTGCGATAGCGGCAAAAACCGTAGGCAAGTTTTGCGTGACCGGTTCACTCAGCGTGTCCCCCCAGGTCATGATGCTCGGTTGAACCCCGATCAGGGCCCAGTGCCGGGGACGCTGATACAAAATGCGCGCCGTATTCAGCACATCACGCACGCTGATTTGATGGACGGTTCGAGAGGACGCCAACGCAAAATGCGTTTCCACTTGATGATCGCTAAACTGCGCGACTGTGCCAGCAGGTGCATCCAGTTGAGCCGCGTCGATTAATAACACGGCGTCTGCTGTCGCTACCCACTCCAGTAATTCATAACTCAGCGTGCCCGCATCAATACACGTGATCCGCTGGTCGTACTCCAGTTGCTCGGCCAAGCTTCGCACCACATGTACGCCCACCCCTTCGTCACTGAGCAACAGATTACCCACACCAATGATGGTGATTATGCCGTTATGCTGCATTGCCTCTTGCGAGCCGCTCTTCTTTTTATGGGTTTGATCAGTCGGGTTTTCATTAGCTGTCATCTCCATTCCTACGCTCAACTGTGAGGGGCCGGTATCGACCAGCCGATAACAAATACCAACAGGCCGGCCATCACACCACCCACCAGTAACATCAAGCCTTTCCAGACGCTGTGCTGGGGTTGTCTGATCATCAGTATCAATGCAATCAACACCTGGATCAGGTAATACAAGGCAAAGCCTTTCGAGGCTAAATTGATGATTTCAAAGACATTGGCGACCCAGACCAGAATCAACGCCAAGGCGATAATTAGCATGTAATACACGTTGGTCGATAACCGGAGTTTGACGAGTTCTTTCAACAGGCCGCCGCCACCAATCGTATCCGCCAGAGCAGCGCTGAGTTGACTGGCCGTGGCGGCCACTAACAGTAACAGAGGCAATACCCAAACCACCTGACCCAGCGTCTCGCTGATGGTCGTTTCATTGAGTTCAACAATGGGATAGGTCAAAAAGATAGGGCAGGTAAGCCCAATAAACGTCACGTACAAGGCAATTGCGATCCATTGGGAATACTTGACCGCATTTACGCGCTGCCTCACCGAATATTGTCCACCCATAAAACGGGCCGTTTCGAATCCCTGGGTGACCATTAACATGCCACCCAACATTGCTAGCGTCTGTGCGGTGGTAAATTCAGCGATAGGGTTATGAGCAAACCAGCTGGTGCCGGATTGCACATCATAGGTAAGTAAAGCGGCCAGTACCCCCAAGATGATGGCCAGCTTTATCGAGACCGCGAACAACTCTATCGATTCGAGTCCGCGAGCACCGCGCCACCACGCAATCCCCATAATGCTCATCAGCAACCCGGTGGTTGCCCACTTTGAGGCAGTAACATCAACGATGCCAACCCGATCAAACACAAAAGCAATGAATAAGCTGAGGTAGAACGCTACGGAGATTGCAAACGCGACCCCTAAACTCCATTGGGCGGCCTGCTCCAAATACGCGATGACGCCCTGCTTTTCGCGTTGCAGGACCGGTTCGGCATTGACAATGTTATAGCGGATAATCCAACCTAACCCATAGGCAAAAATGGATAAGCCGGTGATACCCAGTAGCGCCCATTTTCCCATCACAGAATGCAACAACGGTGCGATAATCAGAAAGCCACTGCCAATAATTGACGCCAACGGCGTAACGGTGGCGCGCCATTGCGGTGACCCGATCATCCGCCGGTGAAATAACATTACCCCGATCAAAAAGGTCACACCGAGGGCAATACTGTTAAGAGCCATACATCGTTCCTTGTGTTAGTGGTGCTTGTACCAGCCAGCGCGTTTGATATCGTTCCAGGACGTGCTTTGATGGCAGGCAAAACACTGTTCAACGGGCGCGTGGGGTTCGCCCGCCACCTTGGCTGAAATCATCTTAAAATGCTGCATATAATGACTAGGCGGCGCTTCGTGACACTGATTACAATCACGGGACTGGTTAGAGGGATGCAAAAACTCCGGCAATGACCACTGATCGGTACGATGGCATTGTACGCAGTCCTGACCAAACAGGGTCAAGTGCCGATCATCATTGGCGTGACAGGTACTGCAATTCAACAGGGCTTCTTGCGTCAACACATCAGGGTGTACGAACAATGGGCTTGGCCTTCTGCCCGAGTCCAGCAAATCTTCAAGAAACGCTTTTGCAATAACACCTTCATGATTGGGGTCTTTGAACTGCCCCAATGTATCCAGTCCTATGGTAGCCAGTGCAGAATGATCCATCGTTGAAATCTTGGACTCGCGCCCCTGGTGCTCGGTATGACAAACTGCACACGCATTAATGTCCGCATGAAAAGCGGTGGGTTGACGCTGTAAAATGTGGGTATCATTGGCGTGACACACCACACAATTGTCACGCACGATGCCCTGAACCGGTGTGTGGCAGGCTTCGCAGTTATCGTCTAAAAACGCATGAGCAGTACTGAGCTTGCCAGGTACTACGGTTTGTTCCCAGCCAATGTCCGCCACTACTTCCGGTGAATGGAGATAGTGGCTCAACAGCGCAACCACCACGCTAATACCGACCACGAGCAATAGTGTTGTCTTCATAGCCACCTCAATCCGAAATAGATTTCAGCCACAATATGAAAAATCAAAAGAGCATACAGGGTGCAGGAGATGACGATGTGAAACTTCAACCAGCGCTTAAACCACCGCTTAATGATGTCGTGCATAGCGATGCTGTAATCGATGTCGGAGAGGGTATCCACTAAACGGGGTATGTTCTGTGCCGGATTGTCCCCCGTTGGCCGCTGTTGCCATCCCGCCAGGCTCATCGCAGGCAATAACGACGGGTGTGTGTTGCTCAGGCGTGTGACGTAATCGCACTGGGCTTGGTCACACAGCGCTGCAGAGGCCTGCTGAAATTCCTGGTACAAGTCATTCCTTAACGCTGTTTTTGTGCGAATACCCGACGAGATATGGCCTAGCAAATAGCGCCCGACAAACCCACTGATCACCACAATGAACATCAGTATGATCAACGCGATACCCACCGTGCTGTCAAAGCGATGGGCACTGTGTAGTAGCCCAAGGATGGGGCCAATGATCCCGGCATAGACATGCCACAGCAACAATTTCGGCATCGGCACACGGCGGGCAACCCATTTTTTTAGCGATTTGATACGTTTGATCACCAGATAAAAAAACGGCACAAACATAAACACCGCAGCGACAATACCAAGCATGCCGCCGGTAAAACTGCCAGGAAATGAAGGATCACGGTGCCAAACAAACCCCGCCCAGAGTAGTAGCATTAACACCAATAAACCGGTGACGAGGTGACGTTCTTGCGTATTCATACCGTTACGCCTCCACCTCAATATCAGTGGATGGGATGGCTTGACAGGCCAAAATATACCCCTGAACCTTGTCTTCTTCCTCTAATCCGTCATCAACGTCCATCTCTACATTGCCCGACACCAGCTTGACCATGCAACTGCCGCAACTGCCGGCGCGGCATGAATTCTCGATGTCAATATCCACTGCCTCGGCTGCTTCCAGTACCGTTTCATCGGCCGCCATCGTGGTAGTTTTTTGCGATGTCAAAAACTGAGCAGTGATTGCCGTATCAGACGACGGTGCAGCGACTGTCGACACAGAGGCCGATGATTTTTTCGCGACCGGAGCAGCACCGAATGCTTCGGTCTTGATGAGCATTTCGGGAACTTCTAATTCCGTCAGCATCGACGTCACACCATCCATCATCGGTTGAGGACCGCAAATATGAATTTCCTTTGACACAATATCCGGCACAAAATCATTAATGAGTTGCGGTGTAAAGCGGCCCTGCGGCCCCATCCAACTGGTGCCCTCCGCTCGTGTCATGCTCACCAGTACATGCAAATTTTTGTGTCGCGCCTGCAAATACGTTAGCTCTTGCTGGAAAATAAAATCATTATTGGTACGAGCACAAAACAGAAAGTAAATCGCGCCGGGCCAACACTGATCCGTCAAGTAACGTACTGCACTCATCATTGGCGTAATTCCCACACCACCTGAGATCAAAACAACACTATCGATATCGCTGCCATTGAAATAAAATCGGCCGCTCGGTACTTTCACATCCAATAGGTCATTCAACACCACTGTATCGTGCATATACCGCGACACGAGACCCAGATCTTCCCGTTTGATAGTAACTTCAATGTGATCACGCTGTGTGGGTGAGGAAGCAATGGTGTAAGAGCGCTTAACCGGCTTATCCTGCTCTGGGATCGTTAAGGCAAACGTTACAAACTGCCCCGGTTCGTAGGTAAATGGTAACGGCGCCCCGGAAGGCGTTGCTAGTCTGAATGTTTTCACGTCATGTGTTTCGGAAAAAATACCGACGACCTTTAATCGACCCGTATATCGATTGCCTTTGATGGGTTCCACCAAAGGTGTTGTCTTCAAATCACTGGTCGACTCTTTATCGTTAGACGTGTTGATGGGCGGTGTTGAAACACGTTGTTCAGGCACAGCAGAGGGAACCGCTGGTCGGTGACGTAATTCATCCAGCAATGCTGCTGCCCGGCGCATTTTAAACAGATACATCCATATCATTAGTGCAGCAAACAACAATAAAATCAGCATAACACTTGTGTGCAACGATGACATTCCCATAAAAAAATACGGCTTCTCATTGGAAAGGGTTGGCAGCAAATTCATTTCGCGTTTGAACCATTGCAGGGCGACATTTCTAGGCGCTTGCCCCTCTGCCAACGCCCGTTTGGCCGCCAACCCACTGTCGTATTGCGCCAGCCCTTGTTCAATTTCGCTCACCGCTAACTGCATTAGCGCAAAATCTTGCCGCGCATTCGCCTGGCTTAGCGCACCGAACCCTTGCTCCATGATCACGCTCCCCTCTACCATGCGCCGCTGTGCATCGCCTTCGACCTTACCACGCTGCTCGGCGGGCAAATCCGGTAGGCGCATCAACGAGGGATACAGATCCTTGGGTTTTGGTGCCCCCATTTTTTCCATCATGGTATCCATCATTTTTCCCATGCCTTTGCCCATGCCGTTCCCCATACCTGCTGACGGTGGTGCATTAGGTGCAGCGCTGTTAGTCTGCTGGGGTTGGTTGGCCTGGGGCGGCTTTTCGCCATAAATGTCCGGATGGTGGCTTTGATGCTCTTCGTCCGACAACTGAGCGTGCAGCGGCAAGCTTAAAAAAACCCCGACCAGGCACACCGGTATGAGTGCCCACAGGTCCGTATACAGATGTTTAACTAACAACATCGTCCGTTGGTGTATTGTCATCATCACGCTCATCGGGACTGCTCTGCTTGCATCAGTAGCGCCACTTGTTCAGGCGTCAGCACGGCCACGGACTCACCCACGCTGGTAATAAACTCTAACCTGAGCTGACTGTTTAACGCTTCAATATCAGCCACTTTTTTACGAATACTCACAATGTCAGGTTGTCCTGTTGCGGTGGCTTGCCAAAGCGCCTGTTCCTGGTGTGAAACCTGTGCATCGATATCCTTTTCTTGCGCCGTCCAACGGTTTTTGATCGCCGTCAAAGACGCGAGCTGCTGAGGGGATAAAGCAAGGTGTTGCGCGTGATCAAGAAAAAAATCCGCTTCCCCCAAATGATAGAGGTGAGGCGCATTCGGATAACCCGGCAACGGATCGCGGGCTTGCAGTGAAGTCGCTTTAGGAGCAGGCGGCTGCCCCATCATCGACATGCCCATCATCATCTTTTTGCACATCATCCCTTTGCACATACCCATCCCCCTCTTGGCGGGTGCTTTATTGGAAGGCATCGATTGCATCATTTTGCCCTTGGACATAGAGGATGGGGATTGAGGTGTATCGCCTGGCATTTCCATGGCCTTGTTCGCTACCTTGGGTGCTGGCGCATTCGCCACTGGCACCTTGGCACTTGGTGCATCCGAGCGCACTTTATTCAACGTGTTATTCATCTGCCCGAGGGTTTGCTGGATCTTGTCAAATTGTACTGTTGCTGAAGGTACATCGGGTTCTGAGTTAGCGTCAAGCGGCGGCGACTGTGACGGTGCTATTTTTCCATCTGCGCTGACTGCGCAAGCTGTTACGCTTGTCATCGTTATCGCCAAAAACAGACTACAACGCAATAAGCGCTTGAATGCTTTTAAAGGGTATTGCATCGGAACACTCCTCTCTCGTTTGCGGATTAATGCGCCGCATATATTGCCCAAACGGCTTCGTACTTTTTAAACATGGAGACGCCTGACTATTAGCCTCGATACGTATGATGAAGGCACTCGGTGACTGTCTTCCCGTTCAACCATGTCACCTTGAGGCCTCCATTCCAAAAGTGGACTACCTCTCGTCGTCATAGGAGAAAAAAGGAACCTCGGTGAACTGCAAAATTGCCAGGCGCAGCCATTTATTTTTTGTGTTTATGTTTGAACTTGGACTTCTCCACCGTATGGCCCATCATCTGGCCCATCATTTTTTCCATCATTGTCATACGTTTTTCCATCATCTCGATGCGCGTGTCCGAGTCCTTACGGCCTTTTTTCATCATGCCACCCTTTTTTTTACCGTGCCCCTTTGCCCCAGATTTTTCCTCCATCATGGCCATCATCGTTTGCATACTTTTCGCATGAGATTGAAGCAAAGCCTCACGTTTATCCGGATCAGCTTCCTGCTTTAGGTTTTGCAACAAGGTGTTCATTTCTTTCATATGCGTTTGCATAGTACTCATTTGTTGCTCAGACATATCCATAGGCTGGGCGTTGATGGCAGCCAGTGGTGCAACAGTTAGCGCTGAGATAAGCAGTACGTTGTTTAATAGTTTCATAAAATTCTCCTTAAGATATTAATAAGTGCCTTACATAACCAAATAGCTTTGTTCGGCAAAGCGCTTGTATTAAGCGCGGTTAGTTTGATGACGTTAGCCATATAGGCTAGCGTCTCAAATTCGGTTTTCCTCATTCCTGATCGACGGGTGTAACTCAACAATCGAACGAGCATGCTCTAAGGTCTGAAAAATTCCAACACCTTGCAAATAGCTCTTCAACAAAATAGACGATTACATAATCACCGTTGCACCACTGAACACGCCTGAATCAAGAGATGTACTGCAGCTCCTCTCATCAAGATAATTTGATATAATTTTGGAAACCTTATCCGGCAGCGTTATAGGATCGTTAGCAGGTCT
>CERE01036980.1_pt1 | contig 19012 bp, 23 predicted proteins | sample 530911 | NCBI WGS metagenome assembly CERE01 (sample SAMEA2621092, study PRJEB7988) | marine metagenome | biome: marine biome (ENVO:00000447); feature: mesopelagic zone (ENVO:00000213); material: "saline water (ENVO:00002010), including plankton (ENVO:xxxxxxxx)" | depth 800 m
GCGTAGCACCATTTTTTCAATAGTGACAAATCTTCTACTTGATGGCATTCAAAACTTTGCTCAGCAAGTGATTCTGATACTTTATGTGAACCGGATATCATACATTCACCTACAATATGCCCACTACCAGCTTCAATTAATTTGATAATTCCACGTTGATTAGTTTGTGTCGCTCTCATTTCCCAATGTTTACCATTGTTTAAGATTTTATCTAACCACTCTTTTCTTATTATCAAACCTTTAGTCATTTCTGTATTCCAATACATTTAACTTTTAAAATTAACACTCACGAAAGCAGCAACTAGAGCTGTTAGAGCTGTTAGAGCTGTTAGAGCTGTTAGAGCTAAAAAATAATAACCACTAATAAAAAGGACAATTGACGTTAAAAAAAGAAGCCATTTAACAATATTGCCGCCGTCTTCGAGTCTAGATTTAAAACCACTCAGCATCAGACTTACAAGAAGCCCTAAAACAACATTAACTACAATCGACCAATCCACTTCATCAACCCCGTTATTCCAATTGCTTACCTTATAACTAGTATCGGTTAAATATATTTAACCGTCAAGCGCTGTGTTAAATATATTTAACTATTTATTACGTGTGGTAAACCATGCAGCATGTCGATGTAGGCTTGCGCCTTTTTGTGGCCTTGCTCCACCTCTACTGCAATTTGATGAATTCGTGTTTTACTGCACCCCCAGCGCTCAGCCAGTGACATAGGTGTCCAACCACGTTTTTCGTATTCAGCCTTAAACTCCGTTCTTTTCAATTCAAATACTCACTAAAAAACCGCTCTTAATTGGTTAAATATACTTTATTGCTTGTTATTGTAAAGGGGGAGGGTTACACCAAATTCCAACATGGTTGAATTTTTGTGCTTAAAAATGAGAAACCCTTACTAGCTGGGGTGATATTGGAATAGTTTTCAGCTGAACTAGACATCAGCCACATTTCATGATCAAATAGCCACATATGGACTTTCAGGGTTCATGCCGCTGCCGTGGCAAAGTCGTTGACAAACTGAATAGTAAGAAAACAATTAATTTAATATCTACTGCATGGAATTCCATGTGGTTAGGCAGCAACTACTAAGGTGAATACTATGCGCGTACCTGTGCTTACAGCAGATCTACCCGAAAAATTTAACAAAGTCGCAAAATATATTGGTCGGCACTGGCCTAAAGAAAAACTTGGTTTAAATAAATCTCGTGAAGCTTTGGCTTATTTGTTTGGTTACAACTCAGTTCATGAGGTTAACCAAGTGGCAGAGTCAAACACACTTCCTAATATTATCTCATTGAACAAAGTGTACTCAAGCATGATTGGCAAAGCGCTTTATAAGTATGGCGTTAGACCTGATACATTTAACACTGTGCTTTATAAAGCACCATTTAAGGAATTAGCTTTTTATTCTGTAACAGATGTAGAGCAAGAAAGAATACGCATGGAAAAGCAAAGAGAAAGCTCTGGCATGATGTATTTTCATGATGAATACCAAGACTATGTTAACTATAAGTCACCAAGCTTAATAGTTGAGCAACACAAAGAAGGCTTATTGCCCCCTTATCAATATGCCGTTAACAAAAACAGAGAAATATTCTGTTCAAGCACTTATGAGTCCATCTTGAATAACTTGGGTAACATTGAAGTTCTGGTTACTGAAATCGATACCGATATTTCAGCATCCAAGTTCATTGAGGACTATGTTTTTCCTTTAGCATGGCTGCCTATCAATGAGTTTTTGGAAAACGAGCACTTAAAAAACGCCCCTCGATGGCAAACGCCTTACATGGTAACTATTAAACATGTAAGGAAAGGTGATACTGTGCTGGGTTACGCACTATATCACCGTGGTTACAATGCTTACTTCCCAGTTATTTGTAACTCTGTTAAAGGCGTAAACGCCGTTCTTGCCAAGATATATACGGGTGAGGTAGTAACACCGGATAACCAATTAAATGGTGTGTTAGAAATGGCCATGTCATCCGTTCCTGAATTGTCGGAATCAGGATATGAACATTGGTCAGAGCAGGGCTTTAACAATTCACAACATATTAATATTTATGGTCAGCGACTTATAAGAACCGAGCTGTTTAAGCCTTATGCCCAACTAACAACAAACGAGATATTAAGCTCTAATCTTTGGAATAGACCTAACAAATCCAACGTTCATAAAAACGCTATTAATGACAAAATATATTTTGACCATCTATCTATCAAACAAACCAAAGCGGATATTTTAAAGTCAGCCATTACGGTACTTCAGCACGTAGAGATGGAAGATATTCAAAAGGTTGTTCAGTTCGTTTTTAATAGTGACAAAATTTCCTTAAAAACATTAATTAACTCTGAATACGGTGAAAAATATGAAGTCGATGAGGATGAACTATCAAAATGGAATAAAGTTGGCGCTGAAGCATTGCAGTTGCACCCTGAGTTAGATGGCATAATTGATGTTACTGCAATGGGCAATTTATATTGCGACTATGAGAATTATGTTAAAGGTAATCGCTATGCTTGGCATTGTGAAGAAAGAGATATAGCGTTTATTGGTTACACGCTGCATAGTTCATCCAAGATCAAAGGTAGCCGTGTACAAAGTGAAGATGATGTATTCACAGGGACTTTACTCTTGGCAGCATACAATGACTCAAGCGTTAGGTATGAACTAAAAAAATTCGCTTGTTATTACCATGACATTATCGACATGTTAACGTTGCACTATGACCAAGAACGTCATATTTCCGATATGCAGAAATATGCATCATTCATAAACCACCTAAACCCAGAATACATTACGCATGGTGCTAAAGCCAATTATTCAGAAAGGTCTTTAGGAGATGGAATGATAGATGCAGTTAGGCTAGGAAGAAAGTTTAGTGCTAAACCCGCAATTGTTGAGCAGAATATTGCTAATTTAAAGCGAAGTAATTAACCTCTAAATACCATTAATAGAGCGTCAGGATAGGCGCTCTATTAAGTTAGTATTACATCCAATTTCCATATTGGAATACTGGACGCTCTAGGAAAATTCCAATATCAATAATCGACATTGGAATAGTCAGAATTGAAGTAAAAGAATAAGCCGGTTGCTTATGTTGAAGTTAGTACACAGAAAAAAGCACCCGAAGGTGCCTTTATTTATTTTGTTTTATTTAATACGCTGTAGGGATTTAGATCCACCATCACATATGACGTTATTTTCAGCATTTCACCAACATTTTTTCCACCTGGTTCAACAAATGAATAAGCTTGAGTGCAATAGAGCCTGTGGCCTGTATGATCAGAATATTTTATTTCACGGTCTATTTCTTCTTGAGAATAGCCATCTTCTTTCATCTGAGTCGAAATATTCTCGACATATTCAGGTATTTCTACCCATACCGACTCACCAACTTTCACTTGCTTATCGTTAAATAAGCAATGCTCTTCACCAAACACTGATGTACTTGCTAAAACTGACAATAATAAAAAAATGTACTTCATAATTGTTACCTCTTAAAACATTTGCGGAATACTGGCGTTTTTGAAAATTCTAATACCAAGCCTGCATAATTTGATTAAGTATCATTGCTTAAAAGAATGCTCCCAATCTTCAAAGCTGGTATTAGGTTCCACCCCACCCAATAACCATGCTGGGCTCACATTAAGCACTTTAGCAATACCTATAAGATTTCTAGGCCGACAAGTTATTCCATTTTCGATTTTAGAAATAGACATATCTGCACAATCAAGCTTTTCAGCTAAATCTCTAAGAGTGTGACCAGCCATAACCCGCTGCTGACGCAACCGCTCACCTAGTTTGCCATCTGTTCGAAGTGCTGATATGTCCAAAGACTCTATTCCATCGCCAGCAGCTAACCAGTCCAAACCAACATTCAGGACATCAGCTATTGCCTGCAAGTTTCTCGGATTTTTAGTAATCCCTTCCTCTATTTTAAGTATAGAAACAGGGGCTACACCCACTTCATCAGCCAATTGTTTTTGAGTCATACCTCTTTTCAAACGAGATTCGCGCAATCGGGTACCTAGACTTGTCAGAGTAAACACTTTGCCGTCTAACTGAGTTATTTTGGCTTCAACTTCCTCAACAGTGTGGCTGAGTAAATCAGCTACCTCGGCCATTAGTAAAGGCTCAGTTTTTAACTCGCTGTTTCTTAACATTCTGACTATTTTATCTGAAGATTGCTTAAGGTCATTTAACTCTTTATGTATTTCCATCAAATTTTGTTCTTCAGCCATTGCGTTCACCACTACCTGTTTAATCTTAAAGTACATATAAATTAACACAAATAAAATAGAATGCAAACTTAAAGCACAGAATAAACTTAAAGTTTATATTTATTATCTACTTTAGGGTTACTTAATTAAATCAAATTCTATATCTTCTATTATTCAAAGGGGGGATTTGGAAACACTTGATTTAAGGGTTTAATTTTTCGATGTCACCAAAGCATGTTAAACCTTATAAAATTGAGTTAAACTCAGAAGTAAGCCAAGGAATATCAATTAAGCACATCTGATGAACGAACTTTCTTATTTTCAACCCACTTTATCCAAAGGAATCTGGTTTTACATCGAAAGCCACTTTTATGGTGCTAAGCACATAGCTGAGCGCTGTGGTATTACAATTAAGTCTTTACGTGAAAGTGTTTTTAATGAGAGTTTAGATCTTGATTATTTAGAGAATGTACTGTTCTGCTGCGGCGCAAAATTCGCAGTGTCAATCAATGATGAATTATTTGTACAGCCAGATTACAGCATTTGCTCAGGGAGTTTTCGTCACTGCAAAGGGCGTCAATCAATACGTAATTATATTCCATTTTTAAGTGAAGTTAGTGGTGGCGGGGATATAAATGACGGAGATTTTCTAACGACAATAAAATTCGAAGACCGAGTGTTTATTTTCTCCCACCAGCAATATCAGCATACTCATATAATAGAAATCCATCCTGGCTGTAAAGGCCGCGATAATCTTGAGGGTTTGCTAGATAAAAACTTATGTAATTATCAAAAACAAAGCAACCTTTCATCTCTTAGCCTCAAAGTTCTAGAAACAATGTTTATATCATTTGATGGCACTATAAATAGGCATGATTACCATAAAGCGGTATCGAATCTACATTCTTGGGCAAATCATTTAGAAATTAGCCAATAATTAAAGCTTAATCCACAAATCATGCTGCAGATTAAGCTCTGATAATTTTTCAATTAAATTTTACTTGGTTTTGAGTAACTACAGCGGTATTCCAGTCAAAGGCAACATACGATTGTTCATTAATTTCATAATAATTAGCGTGAACTTGCTGTCCTAGGCCGATAAGCGGCATTAATCCATCATCCAAGTTTGCTTGCTTTCGTGCAGAGGTAACTTCATCTATAGGAGCAGACCAGAATAATATTTCCCCATCACATTCTTGAGTCGCACAGGTTGCCCCTTTAGGCCAGCATGACTCTACCGACAGGATTAAATCTGCCAATGACGTCTTAAGAAGAACTGGGGCTACTAATGTTTGCTCTAAATTTATTTCAATAGCTCCGGTATTGTGTCTACTCACAAGATTTAAAAGATGATCGTCATTATCTTGATCAGCTTCCTTTAATTTAAGACGAATTCTGGGGTTCATGTTACTCATGATGGCTTTGTGTTCATCAAGCGATGACTTCCCAACGATATCTCGCAAATCATTAATCACTAACATCCCTGTTTCTTTTTTTTCAAGCTTTTGACAAATTATCAAAATTTGTTTGACGCTAATACCAGCGACCTTATCTGCGAACACTTCGGCTATTGACTGTCGTAAGCTTTCATTCGAGAAGATGATTAATGGTTTATATTGGTCTGATTCAACTCTAAACTTAGCTGATTCAACTAGATCTGGGTGTCCTTTGTAGCCGAGTGCCATTGCTAAGTAATCATTGCGTTTAAAAACTGACAATTTCTTAATTGAACATTCATCTGATATTGAAGTAGACAGTAGTTCTGCTTTAGTTTTAAAAGCATCAAGCTGTGACGGGTAGACCGCAAAATGAAATGATGGGCTGTTCATATCGTTAAACCTATAGTTGTTCGGCATTTCTTTGCTTACTACGTGCCTCTCGCGTTAGCTCGCCAACAAAAGTTCAACAAGTAACCGTAACGTCTTGACCGTGAGGCAGGTCTAGGTGACGAAAACCTAATACAAAAAATCATATCAGGTTCGCTCGGAATAACAATACTGATATTGGAATATTGTTTTACGCTTTATTTTTTATTTATTCACGCATGCATATTTAAAGCTTCACATTGCAAAAACAGACAATTGTCACTATAATTAGAGACAAATGTCTTTAATGGTAAAAATATAATGAACACACTACAACATAAAAGCATGCGCCCCGACTTTCTCAATGTAGTAACGCTGGGGAAATTAAATACACACTCAAACCCCATGGCTGAAATAGCTGCAGCACAAATTGGGATCACAACAGCCGGCTTGCGTGCTTTTTCTACATTAATGCATTGGGAAATGGGTGTTATAGCCAAGGCGCTCGGGACAACTGAACGTACTTTGTTACGCAATAAAGAAAAGCCTTTAAATAAACAAATCAGCGAGAATGCGCTTGAAGTTGCAAGATTATCAAGCTTTGGGGCGGCATATTTCGGGGATATCGATAATTGGAACACATGGCTAGACACCCCTAACGTTCAATTTGATAACCAACCTCCGCGTTCAATGATGAACAGTATTCGTGGCCGCGAATTGATACGCAGAGTTATTAACGGGTTGCAATATGGGTTTACTGCGTAATGGTTGTTTATCGAATTGGGCCTAAAGAGTTCAACAACCCAAGTAATTGTCTTTCAGGGTTAGGTGGTATGGTCGCAGAGGGCAGGTGGCATTATGCCGGTGCCCCTATTGTATATACGGCTTCTACACGTTCATTGGGGATGCTTGAGCGGTTAGTTAATGACTCACAAGAAATACTTAAAAAAAACTTGAGTGTCGTTCTCATTCAAATCCCCGACACATTAAAGATACTGAGATTAGTAGAGGGTGAACTACCTTCTGGCTGGAACGCATACCCCTACGCAGCTGATACTCAATCACAAGGTAGCAACTTTTTAATGAATGGAGACTCTGCGGTACTTCAAGTCCCATCGAGTCTTTGCCCTGAGGAATATAATTTTATTATTAACCCGCAACATCCTGATGCAAGTAAAATAAAATGCATTGATTGCACTGACTTTGTTTACCCGAATAGGTTAGCTGCTAAGCTCTAGTGGATTTATCATTGGCTATATGAAACACTTCTTTATGGTACCTACCTGATCGTTGGGTACCATCATTTTAAAGTTATTTTTAGTTAACTATTCAAAAGCTTCAGTAGGCATTGGCCATACAAAGATCCGTTTCTTATGTTCAAACAAAGCACATATTTCAATGAGTGACATATCGTAACCGGTTATAGCACCCAATGCGTTTTTAGGATTTGAATACACTTGTGCTGACTCGGGATTAGCGCCCCAACCTCGCTTATACTCACTACCAGTTAATTCTGAGAAAGCTAAATATTCATCGGTGTCTGTTTTATTTACAACAAACCCACATAATATAACCCCCGCTGAAAGCCCTATTCGCTTCAATTCCCCCCTACTGGGTGCGCGGACATCAACATTCGGCTTCTTTTTTCCGTAAATAGTCACTCTAATCATCTCCATTTTTGAGCAAAAAACCAAGCGATATGAAAACTCATTAGAGCAAACATTAAGCATGGCTATTATTCTAACTAGTACTTTTTTGGCGGTGTATTTCCTACCAGTTACAGTTATAACATATTAAACAACTGGTCAGCTTTGGTTTGTATAAGCTGTAACAATAAAAGGCCGTAGAAATGAAAAACCATATAAAATTAGACCAATCGCAATACTGTAAAATTAATAAAAAGTTAGATACAGGTTTTTTCGAAAGGGTTAGAAAGGCTAAATATTCGTCTACTGGTATAATGCATATAAAAGTAAATAATAATGGGAGCTATATACTGCCATTTTCTTCTACATCACATAGGCTCGATAATAGCTGTTTTGATGCCTACACTTTAGAACCTTTAGCTACATATAAAGGGCAAGTAAAACATAAGTTAGATAACGATTTAACAAGAATGGACATACTCGTTGGTTTAGTTATCACGTGCAAAGAGAAGGAGTTTGTTGTAACCGGCCTCTGTAAAATCTTCCTTGATATATCTTCACTAAATTACATAGAAAGTATCACTGATGTGAAGCGACTTATTTCAGAGCAAACAGGATATTGGGTTTCTAAATCTGAATTACTTGGTGTTTACCATGATAGTGGTTTTACGTATTGTCACCTTGTTGATCGCTCTAAATTTAGAGATGAAAATTATTACGTGACATACGTTATTGAGTCTGGAAACCCCGCCCTCAAGTTTATAGGAGACAGTAAGGATTTTGTTCTTAAAGTCGTTAACTCATTAAGAACACGTATTGCTAATATGGAGCCTAAAAACGTTCTTTATGAGCAAATAAGTTTATTTTAGTGCTCCACCAGCAACCATACTTTTGGCGTTCTTTTTAGAACGTCATTTTTATCACTTCAAAGGGGTATATTTATTAACATACTTTTTTGCTGTAGCTCTTGAGTAACCTTGCGCGATCATTAAAAAGCGAATGCTTTCTTCTTTTTTTTGGCTCTCCTTTGTTTCGAAAAACTTGAAAGTACTCGGCCTATTTTTTCTTGCAAGTATTTTCTTTATATTTTTAGCATTATGGTTTGGCATTTGCTCTAAATATGAGATTTGATCTAATAAATGAGGCTGTGTTTTTTTAAAATATTCAACACCAACTAAGGCCGCGTCATGAGCTATAGCACAGTCACAAAGAAGGTTATTGGCTGCGCCAACCCCATTCAAATCATTTATTCTAGTATTTAATTCTAATGCCGCTTGACCGTACATAATGGCCTTATCTACGTCACCGGTTTGCAAAAACATTCTCGCTATATAACCATAAAAAAAATACAAAAATTCTAAAGAACAAATGTTTTGTTCAAAATCTAACAGGTCAACGAGTAAGGTCTTATTTGCTTGTAGGTCAAAGTTAGGATCATTAAAGCCCCTAAAGTTATTTATTAAGCTAAAAAACCTATCAGAGAGTAATTTTCCCTCTTCTATCTCTTGGCCAGTGATACTCGCCTTAATAGACCGTATATTATCAAATGCTGGATGTTCAAAACCCATAGGTACCTCACCTTTAGTTTCTATTTAATTTATCTACTCTTATAAGAAGTTACTCATATATACAGAAAAGCATCAACGCCTTAAAGTACCCATTTAGGTATCAGTTTAAATTAATTTTAAAGGTTCTTTACCTAGCATTGCTGCATACTGTGCATTTGTTTAGCTTTGCAATACTTCGCAAACGTTCGTATATAAATCTACTTATTTAAGGGGTCTTTTTAGGCAATTATATCCCATCTTGTTACCTTAATATTCATAGGCTAACCTGACACCAAAAGCACAATACAAACAAGAAGTAGAATTAATCGATCCAGATACAGGCAATAAAGTTTTAATGTCTATCTATAAAGACTCTAAAACTGGAATGCTACTCGGATTGGAAAGTTCATTTACTGACGTTCTGTGTACAGGTGAAGTCATAAATAGCCCGTACAACAATGAAGCTGTTGAAATCATAAACGAATAAGGAAGGCAGGTGCATGAACACTTTATCGGTAACAGAGCTACGTACTAAATCACTACAGTACTTTGTAAATGAAGAAGACTGTGAAGCTATACTATCTCGAAAGCTAGACGTTATACACAATATGCCTTGCCTACTGTCAAGGGCAGTCGTAAGGCGCACAAATTTCTTTATAGAAATTGAAAACGATTTGAACGTTAGCATAGAGATAGTAGAGTTTAACGATACAGAAACGTTTATTGTTAAAGGCCAGCATGATTGGCTGATAGCATTGGAGCGCTTAAAAAAGATCAGCCCAGATGTTGAGTTAGGTAAGCAGTATGATGGATGTCATACCTACAACCTCTCTTTATCAAACTAAAGCGCTCTTTGGAGTGCTTTCTTTCATTTCTGAACATTCCTACTCCCTTCTCGCTATCACTCATAAAAAATCATTTTAATGATAATAAGCCTGTCCAAATCGCTGGTACTATTCAAGCGCCCATTTATATATTTGGTACATTAGACTTAACTTAAATAAACAACGGAAACCACACAGATGAAGTCAATCGACACTAAAAAATCTATCTATAAAGCAAATTACAATGTTATTTTTGTTTTGCGCTTTGGCTTCGATAATCAAATCGAAGTAGACAAGTTTTGCGAGCTAGCCCAAGATATCTTGTATGACGAACAAGGTTCTACAGGCCACTTTCGTATGGCTCCGAAAGAACTTCAACACCTTAACGAAGACTTTGTTGAATTTGCTGGTAAAGAGGCTCACTACAACGAATATTACGATAAAGGCAGTAACGAGATAATTTCTGCTTTCATTATCCGTGAGACTGATCCTGATGTACCTTTAGATGAAGAATTAGAAATCTTCCCTAAAGAACTAGCAGTTTTTTGTGAGAGAACTAACTCAACAGTTGAGCAACTAGATATCGCCTCAATTTATTAAATTAAAACCCGCCTTGTGCGGGTTTTCTTTTGCCTTAAATCTGAAATAACAGACTACGGAAAGCTCCTTACATGCCATTGGTTTATTGTTCGCGTAATTAATTTTATTAATGGGTATTAAATTCGGAGGCTCTTTTTCTGCAACTACCTGTCATCTCGCTACCTTATTAAAAATTAATAGAGGAAGCCTGTCTTATGACACTACAACGATTTATAGAACATCAAAAGAAGGCGATAGCTGCAAACTTTAAAATACGTAATGTTTCAGCAGCCTCTCCAGCACGAATGAAGCAGATTAAAGCTCAACGAAGAAATACTATTCGTTGTTTTATTCAAAACTTAAAGCTAGCTACCAACCATGCAACAAGCGAGTTAGTAGCTCAAAGAATCAAATTCGCTATTGGCTAAGAAGGAATACATGAAACAACTATCTCTACTAGAAGACGCCATTCTTTCAACTTATGACGCAGGCGTAACTGACAATGAAACGATGTATGAACGAGTGTCCAGCGCTCTTGGCCTCACCAATGAAATTAAACCAATCGGTGAAGACTTAGTCCCCCGCTCAGTTTTGCACAGAAAGCTAAGGTGGGCTCAACAGAACCTAAAAGCAAAGGGTCACATCAAGCGCGTCAGCCGTGGACAGTGGGAGTTGACTTCGCACAAGAAAATTGAATTACACAGTATATCTGCAGCTAAACACATGGTTGCAATGTCTACTTCGCTGGGTGTTGCAATCTGGTCTAAATCAAATAATATCTTTGGTAGCAGTCAATTTAACGAGCCAATACATTTAGCATTAACTTCGCCCCCTTACCCACTCAAGCAAGCGAGAGCTTATGGTAATGTTACAGACATCATGAAATACATTGACTTCATTTGTGAAGCGCTTGAGCCCATCGTTAAAAATCTTTATACGGGTGGGAATATCGCGCTAAACATTGGTAATGATATTTTTGAAACAGGTTCCCCTGCCCGCTCCACATACGTTGAAAGACTCGTTATTGCCTTGGTTGATAGGTTTGGATTGAGCTTAATGGATAGAATGCCATGGCACTGCCCTAATAAAATACCAACTCCTATTGCATGGGCATCTAAAAAACGAACTCAACTAAATTCAGGTTATGAGCACATACTTTGGTTTTGTAATGACCCTAATAAATGTATAAGTAGTAACAATAGAGTACTCAAGCCTCACAGCCCTAGCCATCAAAGGTTTATAGACAGCGGTGGTCACAAAACAGCATCCGTCAATGGTGATGGGGCATATGTGAAAAAGCTGGGCGCGTGGTCTAATCAAACAGCGGGAACTATACCAAAAAATGTTTTAACATATCACAATACTTGCACTCGTGGACGCACAGTTTCAAGTTATGCAAAAGAGTTAGGTATACCTGCTCACTCAGCTAAAATGCCTTATGATCTAGCTGATTTTCTGGTTCGATTTTTGTCGAGGGAAGACGATCTTATTGTTGACCCGTTTGGCGGCACATTCACATCAGGTGAAGCTGCAGAGAGAAATTCTAGACGCTGGATTTGCACTGATATGATTTGGGAATATGCTCGGCAGTCATTTATTCGATTTTCAGATACAGATACTTTCATTAACCCTGCTTTTGTTAATGCTCGCTTTGCAGCTTAAGCACTTTAATGAATGGCCAGCAAGCTAACCTATGTTGAAATAGCATGTGAAAAAGAGCAACATTAACACTTACCTTGTTAAAGTGGAGCTAAATTATGAAATTTACTGAAAGCAAAATAATAAATATTTCACATTAAAGCTGAAATATTTACCAATATAACGAAACAAAAGTGGTAAAAATCCATAAAAACTACCACTTTTACGAAACAAAACAGAGGAAAACTGAAAAAAATTACCAGTTTCGCAGAACAAGCAGTTAGAAGTGGTAAGGTTTTACTGCAACAAGTTGCCATGTTGCAGTATGAAACATTATTGCTTAGGATGATATTTTATTGTGCTGGGTAAAACTCTGCTCACCCACAAAAAGATCCCCACAACTCAGTATCACTAAATGTAACGCTAGCATTTTTGTATTTAGTTAAATCGAACAACCTGAATAATACCTTTCTAAAAGCTTGTCTTGTTTAAAAGGGTCTTTAAAGAAACTCACTTCTATAGGTGTATCTGGAATCTTTAGCTTATTACACCACTCCCTGGCAATCTCATCATGTAATTTGAACCAGCACCCATTTTTCATAATGTCAGTGTCGGTTTTTCTAATCAGGGTATTACGGATTGAGTTGTATCGTTCATTAAAGGCCATTCCTTTAAGATTGAAACCTCCAATAAAATAACTACCAAAAATAGACAGTTCTAGTGGTTCACTTTGAGCGCTAATAACGTCCTTAATAACAGATTGATAATCTCCGATATCTTCATCACTCTTAGGTATGGTGTAAAAGTCAAAGCTTGTTCTCTGTCCATCAATGTCCGTGACACACCACTCAAAAAAAGAACTCGCCGTGTGATTCAAGTTTTTTGAATTGATACGCCGCATCATAGGAAACCTTACACCCATAAGGACAGTGCTATCTATCAAGTATTTTTTGGGATTTGAAGCTATCAGACCTTCATTTTTTTCTGATTGATTATACTTTCTTTTTCCATACGGATGATTTGTTGAGTGTTCAGACCAAAGGACTTCGATATCATTTTCCTTACAGAATGATTTTAATCGTTCGTCAAATATGAGCTCTATACATCGTTCCTCTTTATTCTGCATATCATTTTGCAGAAGGACGCAATAAGATAATTCGGCCACCAAATTTTCACTTTCATCATAAAATGATGCCAGCAAGACACCTGTCATACCGCCAAAAGACTCCTGAAAATCATCAACACATACGCATTTAATGCCATATTTATTAATCAGAGCGTGGCCGTGTATCTCAAAAGCAAATTTATCTTTCGACTGAGCTTTACTCACATCACTCGGCCAATTCCTATAGGCCTCACCAAAATGGTTCAAGATTGCTGGTGCACAATAATCACTATCATCAGGGCACTCTATTTCCTCCCATGTAAAATTCTGCACGCAATAATAGAGCGCATTCGGAAAGATTTTTTTTATATCTTTCATTTTCCCAAAATGTACGCACGTTGCCAATTCTGGGCTCCCCGAACCAAACTGGTCGTAATGAGGTACTGCGATTTTAGCGACATTATTAGAAAAATAAATCCCACCACACGAGTTATTGCAGATCAATATATCGATATCGGGGATAAAAAGGCCAGATTTGTTCCTGCTTTTAAGCATGTTTAGCGGCCACAAATGACTACGCTGCGTACAGTATTGTTCCTCATCATCTAGAAACAATAATTTGCTAAATTCTCTGTCGTATGAAACATCTTGAATGCCTGCTTCTTCGAATTCCTCTTCGCTCGACAGGTGCGTTAGTGGTGCCCGTGTTAAGTGTAATTGGAACTCTTCTTCACTATCGAAGTAATTTTCTTCCTCGGTGTCTTGAGAAAAGTCGTAAATATTTATATTGCCTAACGGTTTTACATTCAACTCCCCTGCAAATATCTCTGAGTATTCTGAAAACACATCTCCTTGATTTTCCCACTGTTCTAAATTTTCCTTTCGGAGTTGAGCCAATATCGACTCAGGCAGGAGCATGCTACCTTGACTAAGCGCTTTGCTAGTTTCAATTTTTAATAACAATATCTGTGACAACGCATCTACATCTGGGTACCAACCATCATCTTCGGAGTCATAGACGTTCATGAATGGGTTATACCTACCACCAGCAGTAACATTTATGATTGATCTAGCCTCAACAGCCTCATTAAATTGACTATTAAGACCTTTAAATACGTAGCTGTCACATTCAAATTGTTCACCTTGCAGAGCCAGGCTTAAACCGCCACTTATCTTATACTCACCACCAATACACTCTTGAAGCCAATTTAGCATAGGTCTAACGGGTTGGTCGTCTTCATAAGTCGCATCACTAGGACCTTGAACGACAGTTTGCAATAGGTCTATTCTTACCAGTAAATAATTGTATTCATCAGCGTCTTCGCCCATGTTTTTTAAAATATTTACTAAATCTGATTTTACTTGATATTTTTTATCAACTTGTTGTTCTTCCAGTTGGGCTTTTTGTTTGTTTAATGTGATGCTAATGGGAAGGCTAGATAGTAACGATGCCTGTGTCTTGTGACCATGGGATCGAGCAAATATTTGGTGGCTTGTGTTATATTTTACTTCTGCCCCATTCTTACTTAATCCTTTTTGGAATTCACGCACAATAGCATTAAAAGCTACTTTATCTTTAATATACATATCGTTCTCCAATGACTAGGTTTGATCCCAATTAACAAACAATCATTGCTCGATTTCGTATTAAAGAAAGTTCATTAAAGTATGTTCTAAATATCGGTGGGTTGAGTAGGGACTCCTCGGATAACCAATCCACCAATAACTATAATGATTTTTAACAACCTGTCAAAAACATAAAATTTATAAGAAGTATCACCGGAGAATTTTGACGACTGTTTAATCACTTAGCCGCTACTTGATATAGATATAGGTCATACATTAAAAGTGATCTTAACGATAATTGACGCCAATAAATCTTTGTTACTTTGCTTAACTAAACTAAATTCGAATGAAGATTGTTTATTTTATGGTATTGGGTTGGCTTTTTTCTGCAGTTATTTACCACCTTGCTACCTTGATGTTCATCATGTAACGCGAACTTAAACACGGGTTACGATGTTAAAAATTAATTGAGGCATACACTATGGAAATGGAAAATTTATGGCAATTAAAGTTTTGGTTAGATGATAATGTTGATCAAGGAACTGATATCGTTTTTGGTGAGCATAAAGGCGTTGAGATTAAATCAGAATCGCTATTAAGATCACTTTCTTTAGCTATGAATGCATTGACAAAGTTAAATGACTGCTTTGTTGTATTGGGCAGAGTCGCTGATATGGATGACATATTGATATTTATTAATGCCATGGATATTGAATGTGCGAGACAAAAATTTTTAGAGCTTTTAAAGAATGAGCAGCATTGGGATGGTAAGAGCGACATTTACATCGAGTTCTGTATTCCATTGTCGGATTACGCTGTGAATGATGTTTATAGGAACACTGATACTTCTACAATATATGCGTTACAAAATAACGAAATGCAAATTGATGAAAACGGTATTTCAAACCATCTAGATGATGGCTTTATCGATCACGATCAAAATGCCGTTCACGTAGCCATCGCTGACGAATCTTAATAAGGAAGCCAAGCAAATGGAATACTCAATTACAAATATTGAATACGATAAAGGTCACAGTGATCTACCTAAATCTTTAACAATGACATCAGAAAATGAGTTGACGGAAGATGCCCTTGAACATGAAGCATCTGAGTTTATTTCTAATGAAACAGGCTTTTGCCATAAGGGGTTCACGGTTGATTTGATCAAGGAGTCCACGCAGATCACCAAAGTAATACAAACCAACATTGGCAAAATGACTTTTGCAGATAGAAATACAGAGTTAACGACAAGTGTAATTTTAAAATACTTGATGCCTCTGTTAGAAACAGTCTACGAAAAGTTCGATATCATTTCAGTCAATAAAGCTAGTAACACTTTGAGGTTGTTAGTGAACGGTGATGTGGTTCGATTTTCTTATGATATCGTGACTGCTTCCCGCAAAGATGATCCGCATGGCTTTAGGCTACTTGGTCGGATATAACCTTACTATTTAACCCCGAATATTCGGGGTTTCTTTTCGTCTAAATTTCTTTGTTAAACATTTGAGAAGGCTCCTTATATAGCATTGGTGAGTAGCAGACCATATTTAGCTATGCACTACTCCACTATCGTTTGCGTAATTGATTTTATCAAAGGGTACTAAATTGAACGGCTCTTTTCCTGCAACTACCTGTCACCTTGCTACATTAATATTCATAGGGTAGCCGGTGTTACCGTGATTAAAAATTAACAGAGGACTACAAACAGATGAATGTTAACAATATTACATCGATAGGTTGGTTGCATAATGCTGACAACTCAATTGCTTTAACTATTTGCTTACGTTTTCAAATGAAGCCAGTTTTTGTCTCCATTTCTAAAGTCGAGTTTTACAATGCTGGTGGAATTGAAAAAATACAGAAAAGCAAACAGTTAGCTGTTGATTTTTTCATTAAATATGGCGTTGGCCGAGAATATAAAGGCTAATCACATAAATTATTAACACAGTTTCAACTGGGTCTCAGGACGTAATCATAAAAATATCATTACAGAATATTCCTAATCGCTATCGCTTAAGCCTAAAAAAATATGATTTGAATGATTTATAGTTACCTATTCAAGTGATGGTACTTTTCAAGCATCGATTTATCAACCTAGTACATTGTATTTAGCTTAAACAAACAACGGAATACAATCTAATGACCGCTGATAAAGCAAAAAAACTAGCACTAACATTACTTGAGTCTTTTGGCAGTGTAAAATCTGCGCACGAAGGCTATAAACGAGCTATGCAAAACAACTGCTCCCTTATCGAATTCGAAAAACTTTTGAAATAGGAAGGTACTAAAATGAGTATTATTTTAACTATTGAGTACAAGGCGCAAGTTATTGTTGAGTTAACCAGCGAAGCTATCCAAAACAAAAAGGCCGAAGAAGCATTTGAGCAGTTCGATAGAGATCTTGCTAATCTTTTAGTAAAGGATTTTTATAAAGAAGTTAAGATTGACTCTGAATATAAACGTTACGGCCTTGATGTAGGGTTGGTAAGTGAAAACAAGAAGAAGCTAGCTGATGCTTGTCATGATCTAGCTTTCAGAATTCAAAATAACCCTAATTTAAAGGATATTTACTTCGAAGATTTTGAATAATTGAAACCCAGCATTTAGCTGGGTTTTACACTTTCCTAGGTTCAGCACCTGGCATTGGTGGACAGCTGTTCCTATTTAGCTATGCACTAGCTCACAATCGTTCGCGTAATTCATTGTATTAAATTGTGTGGCTCTTTTTCTGCAACTACCGGTCAACTTGCTACCTTAAGATTCATCGGGTAGCGTGATTTAAAACCGGTGTTACAAACCAACAGAGGACTACATTGTAATGCACAAAACTGAAATACAGATCAGCATTGCCAGAAAAGGCAAAGGAACAACTCACACCTTTACGGGTTTTTATACCATGACAGAACACGCCTATGGTAAACCTATCGAAGATGGCAAGGCTGTGGCTGCTGAAAAGTACCCTAACGAAGATTGCGCAGTACAAGTGTCACCGTTGGATAACCTTGAGCTTGAACAAGCGGTTGCTGAAGAGTTTGGGCTTGAAGGTAAGTTAATAGCGTTACCAAAAATTCATAACCCTTCGCAGTCATGCTTTACGGCCTACTATCCAAAGACAGTTGCTGGCAAAGAATTACTTATTTACGAAGTATCATTTGGCATTTGTTTTGCGGAAATAAACCATGAATGGGTAAGCGAATCTAAAGCAGCTTAGGCTGCTTTTCTTTTGCCAAAATTTCGTTGCAAGATCACTTGGGAACATTCCCCTGTCGGTTTGATTTTATTGGCAACAAAGTGATTATCTAAGCGAATAATGGTTGTTTTTTAACATTGTGGGATTACAATAGCTGTATTATAGATGTTTTGATATTAGCAAATGCCAATAGAACGTATATTGTCAGAAGATGACATTAACAAGGTTATTAGAGCCAACAGCAAACCTCCATTTGCCATTAGAAATAAGGCTATGGTTCTTGGTTCAACATACTGGTTGCTAACAGTTTATGAGCTTAGCGAACTGAGGCTTGAAGATGTAATGGATAAAAGCGGTAGTTTTTTATCTATATGGACGCTGCCGACTTACGTGGCTCAAAACGGTGATAGTAGAGAGCTAAGAACTTCGAAGCACATCATTAAATTTATGCAAGAATACATCGACTGGTGGAAAGCTAACGGTTTGTATCAAACAGGCAAAGAGGCGTATCAAGGCTGCAACCCGAAAGCGCCATTTATCTTGAATGATAATTACGAAAAGTATGCACTTTCGAAACGTGAAAAAGGTGGTACAGATGTATTACCTATCGCTTTAAATAAAAAGCTGAATTCGTTACTCGAAACAGCAGGGATGAAAGGTTGCACACCTAGCAGCTTCAGGGATAGTGGCATCAAAATGTATTATGACAACGGCTGTCATTACAATGATTTGAAAGACTTTACTGGTATACGCACTAAGAAGTCGCTTGATAATAAAATTAGGCCACACGAGGCTGAATTAGAGTCCGTAATGAACGGCCTTTTTAAAAACGTATAAGGAATAGAGAGAATGAGCGAAAATTTTGAAAGCGATGTTAATAGTATCACT
>CERE01186648.1_pt1 | contig 19004 bp, 12 predicted proteins | sample 530911 | NCBI WGS metagenome assembly CERE01 (sample SAMEA2621092, study PRJEB7988) | marine metagenome | biome: marine biome (ENVO:00000447); feature: mesopelagic zone (ENVO:00000213); material: "saline water (ENVO:00002010), including plankton (ENVO:xxxxxxxx)" | depth 800 m
ATACAATCTAGGATAGAACCACTCGCCAAGGATAAAGAGGTAATGGCTGAGCAACCCTGCCCATTCTGTGAAATCGCCCAAGATCCGGATAATCCGCGGTTACTGGCCCAAAACGAATACGCTTTCACAATGGCCGACGGCTTCCCCGTCACTAATGGTCACACCTTAATTATCCCAAAGCGCCATGTGGGCTCGTTTTTTGAGCTGACAGAGGGTGAACGCAACTCGATGTTCGCCTTACTCGATGATGCCAAAGAACGTTTGGATCACGCGCACAATCCAACGGGTTACAACATTGGGATTAACGATGGCCCTGCGGCTGGGCAAACCGTTCACCATTGCCATATGCATTTGATTCCTCGTTATGATCAAGACAATCACGAGCGCAATGCCGATCCAAGAGGTGGGGGGCGTTGGGTGGTGCCGGAGAAGGCGGATTATTGGAGTGGGGCAGCAACGCGGGCTTTATACGAGGTTTGAATAGTGTCATTAAACGATCTGCATATTCTTGAGGAGTATCGTACAGGTGAGCAAGATTTGGTTGAGTCTTTCTATAAACCCTGTGTGAGCGAAGCTACGAGTTATGATCGGGCGGTAGGTTATTTTCGATCTACTGTTTTCTTATTGATTGGGCCAAGTTTGATTGACTTTGCCAAGCGCGGAGGGGCTATGCGTTTGGTTTGTTCTCCTGTATTAACGGATGAGGATTATCTGGCCATCAGCAATGGGTATCAATCACGAGACGATACACTTGGCAGTGCATTGATAAAAGATCTAAAAACTTTAAATAGTGATGAGTTGCTGAAAGGTAATACTGAAGCGCTGGCGACATTAATAGCACTAGGGGTGATCAGTATAAAAATTGCTTTCCGCCCTGCGGGGCAGGGTATCTACCACGAAAAAATTGGTGTTTTTAAAGATAAGCAGGGCAATGTTGTCAGTTTTAAGGGGTCAGTTAATGAGTCTTGGAACGGTTGGCACGAACGCGGTAACTACGAATCCTTCGATACTTATTGCTCTTGGGATGGAGTAAAAGAATCTCTCCGAGTAAAAAATAGTGAACAATATTTCGAGCGCCTCTGGAATGGAGAGTTGGAGGCTGTGCAAGTGATTGACTTACCTAATGTTGCCAGAGAAAAAATTGATCTTGTCGCAAAAGAGAGTATTGAGGCAATAGATATTACCTCGCTTTATGAGGTTAAAAGCGCCGAGCCGGAATCGGAAGCACCTTCGGGGCGCCAGCCGTTGCCGCATCAGCTGGCAGCTATCGAAGGCTGGATTGCTCAGGGCCGTAAGGGAGTCTTTGAGCACGCTACGGGTAGTGGGAAAACTTTCACTGCACTTACTGCAATGAAACCTCACTTAGAAGAAGAGGGGGTTGTTCTGGTGCTTGTGCCCGACAAGCTATTGCACCAACAGTGGGGCGAAGAAATTCTTGAGGAGTTTCCCGAGGTGACAATTCTAAAAGCTGGTGACGGACATAACCGATGGCGAAAGAATCGTCGTTTACGTCAGTTTACTCAGTCAGGCAAGGGCTTGGGGCCTCGAGTAGTTCTGGCCACCATGCCGACTGCGAGGCTTGCAGAGTTTCGTGAGGGCATTTGTCAGGGGGATCATTTGATGGTGGTGGCTGACGAAGTGCATGAAATAGGCAGTACTGAAAACTCCAAGGCCATGACTATCGAAACGGGTCCGCGGTTGGGTCTGAGTGCCACACCGCGTCGTTATGGTGATGCCGCTGGTACCGCCAAAATATTCGATTACTTTGGTGCGGTAGTTGAACCACCCTTTACGCTAGTGGATGCCATCGAGCAGGGCCGGTTGGTTGAATATGAATATCATCCCGCCCCGATCCGTTTTACGGCGGAAGAGTCCGAGGCTTGGGAGGTCTCTACAAGAGAGATTTCACAAGAGTACGCCCGCTCTAAGCGTGATGACCACGGTAAACCGGTGATGAGTTCTCGATTACAAAATATGCTTATCCAACGCTCGCGTATCGCCAAGAAAGCCTCTGCTAAGGTCCCTTATGCCGTTAAAACATTGGTCGACAATTATGTCGAAGGTCAAAGTTGGTTAGTTTACTGTGAAGATCAGTATCAATTGAGCGAAGTGATAGGGTCCCTGCGCGACCGCGGTTTCGATCCCTGTGAATACCACACTAATATGACTGGGGATGCAGCAGCTTCACTTGATTGGTTTAAACGATTCGGCGGAATTATGGTATCGATACGCTGCCTCGATCAAGGCGTTGATATTCCTAAAATATCACATGCAGTTATTCTGGCATCTTCACAAAATCCTCGTCAATTTATTCAGCGTCGCGGGCGAGTGTTACGAGTATGTCCAGGAAAGTACCACGCGGTCATCTACGATGCGGTAGTAGTGCCAGTTTGTCTAGAGCAAGAGCCGGGTCAGCTATCACTACTCAAGAGTGAGCTGCAGCGAAGTATTCAATTCTCTGGCACGGCGATGAACCGTTCAGGGTCAAATAAACTGATCAGCATTGCTATCGAACTGGGTATAGATCCTGAAGAGATCTGCCTGCTTGATACTGATGGGATTGAGGAAATGGGAGGCAGTAATGACTGTTAAGAGTGATCCGTTAGAGGTGCTACTTGAGGTGAAGGGAGATATGCAGAGTGAACTCAGTGATGAGTTGGTCAAAGCTTGTTACCTTTTGCAGAGTGAGCATCAGTACGATAAAGATCGTACAACCCTAAAAAAAATGCAGGCTTTGATAGAAGAGGTGATTGTAAGTGACGAAGAGGGTGTGCTTTTATGAAACTAAAAGAGATCACAATTACTAACTTCATGCCTTATAAAGGTGAGCAAAATATCATCTTCCCACAACATGATACTCAGAATGTCATGCTTCTGTTTGGCGATAATATGCGTGGAAAGACTAGCTTTCTCAACGCCATGCGCTGGGGGTTCTACGGTACTGCTGTCGGTCGGCATTTACGATCTATTCCCCGACATCATCTGGTCAATATTGAGGCCGCGACTGAAGGTGATTGGAGTATGTCAATCGTGCTTAAGTTCGCCGATTCAGGAAAAGAGTACGAGATTCGTCGACGTATAGAGAAGAAAAGTCATGTCTCTCAGCCTAAAAATGATGCTGACTTCGAAGAGAGTTTAGGCTTACGGGTCGACGGCGTGGCGGTTGCTGGCGACACAATTGACAACCAAATTAATCAAGTAGTACCCGAAGAAATTTCACGCTTCTTTTTGTTCGATGGTGAATTACTGCAGGAATATGAAAATCTGTTGATTGATGGCGATGCGCAAGGAGAAAAAATTAAAGAGCATATCGAGCAGGCTTTAGGTGTGCCAGCGCTGATTCACGGCCGCGATGAGTTTAGTAGCTTGTTGAAAGATGCGCGTAAGCTGCAGGCTCGAGATGCTAAGAAGAATACTGAGTTAAAGCGCTTTGCTGAGCAGCAAACACAACTGGAGATTAAACTGACATCGATTGAGAAAGATCTCGAAGACATGTCAGCCGAGCGAGCCGATATTCAGAAAAAAGTTGACGATATCGACGATGAGCTAAAAAATACCGAGGCTGTGCAACGTAAGAAGTCAGAGCTTGAGGGATTGGCATCTGAGCGAAAGGCCACCGATCGCCAGCTGGGGGATCTGTCTAATGAGCAACGTGAATTGCTCCAGACTGCATGGTTAGATGTGCTACACAGTAATATGTCACCAGTGCTCGAAACCATTAAGATTCGTCGAGATAACCTACAGTCGGTGGTTGAGACAAAGACGAAGTTACATACTCAAATCCGCACTCTACAGAAGAGTATTGATAATCCAACCTGTGCAACTTGTGATCAGGCTATTCCGGAAGAAAAGATTCAGCCTATACGCGATCAAATTGCTAGTTTGCAGGCTGAAGAAGAGCTCACCGTTTATGATCCAGAAGAGATTCGACGACTGAATAGTAAGATTGAGAAACTGTCGATCATCCGTTCTGCAGGCGAAGGAAGGCGCTTGCGTCAAAATGAGAATAAGCAGCGCCAGTTGAGTGTGCATTTGATACGGATCGAAACTAAAGAAGACGAGTTACAGGAAGAGATTCGTGAGTTTGATACGGATCAGATTATCCGTCAGCGTGATAGGCGTGACCAATATAAGGCGCACCTGGCTCGACTTGATGGGGACATCGACAAAGCCAAAATGGCACGCGATAAAAATATCAAAGACCAAGATCATATAGCCACACTGATCTCCAAGAGTGCAGGTGGTCAGGGGCAGAAAAGCTCGATACGGGTCAACATGTATCAAGATCTCGAAGCCATCTTTTCCAAGAGTATTGATCAGCTACGAGACGGGCTGCGTGGGGATGTTCAACGATATGCGACTTCTGCCTTCGCAGAGCTTACCACGGAGAAAAGTTATAGTGGCTTGCAGATTAACCACAATTATGGACTCTCCATTGTCGATCAGGCTGGCCGAGTACTGAAAGAGCGTAGTGCTGGTGCCGAGCAAGTTGTGGCTCTTTCGTTGATTGATGGTCTAAATCGTACTGCTCGTAAGGCTGGTCCCATTGTTATGGATACTCCGTTAGGGCGCCTTGATCCCAAGCATCGAAACAATGTCCTAAAATACCTGCCCAAGATGGCCGATCAGGTAGTGCTGCTGGTTCACGAAGGGGAAATAGATCCGGATAGAGATATTCAAAATTTTGCCGATCGTATCGGCGCCCGATACCAAATTGAACGCATCTCGGCGACCGAGTCGCGCATTGTGAAGAGTAATTGAAATGGATGAACCGAGTCGTATTGGCCTGACGGCTACTACTGGTGCGCAGCTCGATGAGCTGCTTGAAGACCTCAACCCCGAGCCAGGCACAGAGGGTGTCAAACTCATCAAGTTTGATCTCTACCGGCTGGCGATTGCCCTCGGTCTGAAGTCATCTGAGCCACCACCACTTTTATCGGAGAAGAGTACCTCTAGTTTGAGGGTGGCGGAATTAGATCCCGACGGAGTCTTATTTCTGGCTGCAGAGAGTTCAGGGTTGCTGCCCGGAGGTAGTTCGGTTTACGAATTTATCGAGCGTTTGGCAGAGGCAGGTATTGCGGATTTTTACCGCGCCTTCCAAAAGACCGGGCAGTTGCCGATCGACCAGTACTTTGACGAGTAACTTGACAGCATGGCAGTACTAAAACTCTATTTCGCAATAATTAATGAAGATGCTTCGGTTGAGGTTAGCGTGCACCGGGAGCTAGTCACTCTGCAAGAGAGCTGGCAGCAGACCGAGCAGGCCGATTGTGTAGGTATTGTTCATATTGGTTTCGTTCGCCCGAAGATAAAAAATGCACCGGCTCTGCTTAAGCATCGTGGCAAGCTATTGCTAAGCGCGGCGGCTAAGTGGGCGCTACCGGACGAGTATCAAAGTTCGGTGGCGGCTATCGCCGAGCTAAAGCTGGCGATTCAGTTATTGCCGCTGTATCAGTTGTTGCAGGGGTTGGGGTGTGACGAGCCTGAGCCTCAGACAGGATTTAGGGCTTCAGTGCAGGAGGGGAAGCCGCTTTTGACTGTTGATAGCTCGCTCACGATTGCTGAGGCCGCCAGACAGGTGTTGAACGACGCAGCCCAACCGTTGAATAAAGAAGAGATTTTTGCCCGTATCGTCGAGGAAGGTCTCTTTTGCTTTGGTGCAAAGAAACCGGTCAGCGCTTTGGCGATCCAGCTAAATCGCTACACGCGGGGCACCGGTTATAGTAAACCTGCTGCAGAACCGCTTTTCGGTAAAGTAGAGGGCGAAAGATTTTTTTCACTGGATAGTGAGTCGATAGAACTTAGTGGTTGGGTTAAGTGCTTATCCGAAGATCATCCTGAATTAGCTGCGAGTGCAATCTCTTACGGTATCAATGATGAGCAGGGATATGCCGAATCGGTAGCTTCTCTTCCGCTCAGGTTGCGTGACCAGCTAGATGCATACCGTTTTAGTAAGTTACTACACGGAGTCGATTCACGAGTCCCTGGGGAGATAATTCGCATTTTGCCTTACAGCCTGTTAATTGCCCAGGTCGGCTCTATTGATATGTCAGTGAGGGTACTCAACGTACTCAATTCTCACGGCATTGCTCGCTTTGTCGATTTACTGACTTATACGATGACGGACATGTTGAAGTGGCCAAACTTTGGTCGTAAGTCGGTGGATGATCTATGTAAGGCTATGATTACTGCCGCAGACAAAATGAGCGGCCACGTGGTAATTGGAAGTAGCCTTGGGGAGGATACTGATGGGGCAGCTTGTGAAGAGACAGTTAATCAAGAAGAGGTAGAGCATAATAGTGACGACCATGACGAGATCTATCAAATGGAGCTTGTATCTCGAATTCCTCTGAAGGAGCATTTTGAGAAGGCACTAGCTGGTTTACGTGACAATCATCGTAAAGTAATCGAGTGTCGAACGGGTTACAGCGGAACGCTGATGACGCTGGAGGCAGTGGGAGAAGTTGTCGGGGTTACCCGCGAGCGAATTCGTCAAATCCAGAAAAAATATGTCACCAAGATTATTGAAACGGAGTTTTGGGATGACTGCATTGGGCTGAAAATTGGGCAGCTTTTGATTGATCGCGAAACTCCTCTCTACCTTGAGATGTTGGAGATTGAAGATCCGTGGTTTACGGGTTTCATGGGTAACTACCAACATCTCGCAGCTATTATTGAATTGTTTTCCGAAAACGAAATTCGTGTCATCAAGATAAATGGCGCAAGCCTTGTTACTCGCATTAAAACTGATGATTGGGAACTGTGTGTCAAGCATTTCCGAAAGAGCCTTAAAGATAAAGCTGTTGAAGGTGGGTGGTCACGTAACGATATTGATATGACCTTCCGTTCAGAGCTCTCAGACAAAGGCGCTCCGGAGTTAGTGTCCCTGATGTGGGATGAGTTTGAGAATTCCCTGCAGTTTGCTGGTGAGGGTCAAGATGCTGCATTATTGACCTTCGGCGTTTCGGCAGACTCTGTGGTGCAGGCGGTGCTGTTGCAAGCAGAATCTCCACTGCACTTTTCTGAAGTGGCAGTGAGGGCGTCTGAATTGTTGGGTAAGCCTGTGGATGAGCGTCGAGCCCAGAATGCGTTGATGAGTCAGGGGGCAAAACTGTATGGTCGTGGTATTTACGGGTTAGAGAAATTTAACCCTGTTGCGTCGCGTATGTGTCATAACATTCGCCTGGTAGTATGTAAAATTATGTATGAGGGGCCACTGATGAAGCAGTGGCATTCTAATGAAATCTTGAGCATGTTGCAGTCGAAGTTCTCTGCCTTACCCGAAGGGCTTGACAGCTACATTCTAAATATCATTCTTCAGGGCTCGGATCGCTTAGTTTACCTTAATCGTATGGTCTGGGCTCGGGCTGACTCAAACCAGGTTGTTGATGATCGAGTTGATATGGCCGATGCATTTACCCAGATTCTTGAAGAGAACGGCGGTCCGTTAAAAGGTAAAGAGATAAAAGAGCGATTGGCGGCCATCCGTGGTGTATCCAAAAACCTTCAGTTGCAGCCGACAGAGCGTATGATTCAAGTTGGCCCTGATTATTGGGGATTGATCGAGCGGGATGTTGGTGGTTCCCAAGAGGATAATGAAGAAAAACTCACCAAGCTTTATCAGGTTTTGAAAGAACGACAGAAAGGTATCCATGTCACCGAGGTTGAGCAGTATGTAGAGGTTAGCGACAATTCATCTGATTTGCCATCACCTTACGCACTGCTCAACTTAGCGCAGCGTGATGATCGATTGCATCTGGCTCGCTCGATGTTCGTTGGGCTAGCTGAGTGGGAGGGAGATTCTCGTCGGTTAAATATTTCACAGGCAGTTAGAAGGTTATTGCAAGACCTGAGCGTGGGGATGTCGATCTCAGAGATCGCTGCAAAAGTGGAGGATCTGACAGAGCTTCCGGTAGATGGGACGCTGGCTGGCTTGTTGATAAATGAAGGTGCTGTTTATGATAAGCGTGAACGGAAGTGGTTTAAAGGAGTTACTTAATTGTATGAGACTGCTTATTTATTCGCGTGTTGGTATTCTTTGGTTTACGTAAACGTAAAAGGTATTTTGCCCAAGTGATGGCTGATTCGTTATTTGGCCGATGATTGGTTAGTTTTTTGTAGTGATAAATATTACTGAATTTTAAATAGGTTTATAATGAATCCGTCATATGTAAGTTTTTCAGAGCTTTTCGAACATAAACCCAGCTATTTTGTTCCAAGATATCAAAGAGCATACGCTTGGGAGGATACTCAGGTTGGAGATTTTATTAAAGATGTAAAGCACGTTTTCGAAAGTAGAGAGGGTGGTGCATCAATAGAGCATTTTTTTGGCGGTATAATATGTGTCGATATACCCTACCCAGGTGCTCCGCCGGTTAAGCAATACGAAATTATTGATGGTCAACAGCGGTTGACTACTTTTTCACTTCTTGTTCACTCGATTATTTCACACTACCAAGAGCTTTCTGATGCGGCTGAGCTAGAGGGGGAGGCTGAGCTGGTCCGTATGTGCAAAACACAGCTAGATGACTTGAAGAAAAGGTTTTTAGAATTTGATCAAATGGTGGCTGGCGAGCAGGTTACTATACCTGTTATGAAGTTATCGAAGAGAGATAATGATTTTTATTCTAGTCTTATACGTTTAGGTAGTCCTGCGGCAACGAAGGAGTCACATGAGAGGCTAAAGTCTGCTTTTGACAATATTAATAGTTTTACTCGGATTTGTTTGGACGGTTCGCCTGATTTGTCCGGTAAGTTTAATAAGTTACAAGTTTTTGAAAATGCTCTTGCAGCTGATTTTAAAATTTTGCTGTTGAGTACAGCCACGAAAAAAGATGCTTACAGGTTGTTTCAGGTAATTAATGATAGGGGGGTCTCATTGACTGATGCAGATTTGATTCGCTCGAAGGTTCTTGAACTTTTGGAGGGGAATACACATCAGCAAGATGAGGCTGAACAACTTCTTGATCAGGTTGTTTCTCATGAAAATAGTGAGGAGCAACTTTCTTGGGTGTTTGAGTCCGTAATAGGAAAAAAGCCGCGGTCTGATGCAATGTTTGATGATTATATGGGAAGCTTTTTTTCAACTGAAAAAGAGGGGGGGCTAACTTTAGGCGAGGTCAATGTTCTTCTTGAAGAAGTAAGAGCGTTACATCGTGATGTGCTTCAAGTTAGGGATTTTCAATCAGGTTTGTGGCCTTATGACTATGCCCTGCCTATTACTGCTTGGGATAGAGATCGACTATCAGTGCTTGTTGAGTATTTAGCTAATTCTGCCTCTATCCCACTTTTACTGTCAGCTAGGGGGCTAGATCATAGGAAGTTTTCAGAAATTGTACAAATGCTGGAACGGTTCTTTTATCGTTATAAAACTATGTGCAATGGGCATAATAGCCCCTTGAAAGCTATTTATAATAGTCACTCGCTTGCAATTCGTGAAAACCCCGAAGGCTATAATGTAGATGCTCTTAGAGTTGATCTAAATAATCTTATGGAACAGAGGGCTTCAGAAGATAGTTTTAAAATTGCTATAAATGAGCTTTTTTATAGTAAGCGGGGTGGGAATAAGCCCCTTAAGCATTTATTGCTTATGATTAATCAGTACTGGAGTTGGTTCAATCAAGGGGCTCATGGCAATCCAGCGTGTCTTGATAAAAGTATTATAAGAGACCGAAGAGAAGGGGCTACTATAGAGCATATATATCCAAAGGGCCTTAGCGTCGATGACGAAGGATATGATGATACTCTTGAGGGGGTGAAAAATAGCATTAGCAATTTAACTATACTCCCGGCAGCTGAAAATACGCTGGTTGGCACGGAATGCTTTGACGAGAAGAAAAATGTTTATAAGGGGTCGTCTTCCGAACTGGCAAGGTTTATCTCGCAGGAGCAAGATTGGGATGGACAGGCTGCTCAAGAGTATTGTGATAAGATTTGCCAGGTTGCTTTTAGTATTTTTAGAGCTTAGAAAAAATCATGTGGTGCAAGTACTAAATATATCGCGTAAGCCGCTTGTTTTTTGAGTTAGGTAAGATATGCCTCTATGGAGGTGGATCTTAAAATACAATTTAAGAGTTTCGTCGTCATTTGGAAGTCCGTCGTTCATTAGGCGTGTCTTAAGTAGTGCCAGATATACTTCGTGATATTCACCGCCAAAGGTCTGCCATGTCATATCTATAGAGCTGTCCGTATTGATGTCTTCAGTTGGTGGTACGGTCTTTTCTTGTAGTGATAGGCAGAAGGCCCAGCGGCAGAGGTGGTTCCACTGCTGAATGCCGGTCTTTGCTTTCAGTTTGCTGAGTTGTTTCTTGCCTTTCTCGGAGACATAAACATGATCAATAGCCATTAGAAATAACCCTCAGTAATAGTGGAGGTCTGTAATGACTCCTGATAATCAATATGGTATTCACGACCAATGTATTTACTAAGGTCGTCGCGGTAGGTTTTGTCGATTTCCTGGTCGGTGGATAGCAGGATGACCTGGTGGCTGGCATTGGGAAAATAGTTATTGATTAACTGCTTGCGGTGTTTTGAGTCCAGTCGCCCCAGAGGGGTATCAATTATAGAGGGCAGTGGACGCCCAGAAGCTTTAGCTAGCCCCCACAGTATGGAAATTGCCAATATTTGCCGTTCACCTGCGCTGAGCCTATTGGCTGGTATGGTCTCTAGTTTTTGATCCAGCAAGGTCAGTCTGTAAGTTTCGGCTTCGATTTTTATACGCTTTACGAGCTTGGATTTTCGTATAAGCGATATAAAGCTCTCGAAAATTAGCGATTCAAGGTGCGTGATGTGTTTTTTGACCATTGCTTGGTGGAATTTATCAAGCACTGTTTTAACACTGTCGACATTAGCAATAATGTTTTGGTCTAGCTCTGCATCGAAAATGTTTTTGTTGTCGGTCTGTTTAAGATTTCCTAGGCGCACCTCTGCTTGTTCGGATTGGCGTCTTACAAGTTCGAGCTGATCGTTTAAAATACTGTTTTTTGCTTTCTCTTGGATTAGCTCATTTTGCTTTTGATTCAGCACTTCCTGAGTGTCTGCGAGCGTGGCTTCTTCAGGAACTGAAGCGAGTTTACGTTCTGCTTGAAGTTTTTTCTCTTCGAGTAACGTTATTTCTTCATTAAGTTGAGCACTTGCAGTTTTTACTTCGTTAAGCTGCGTTTGAGATAAGCCTGTAAAAGCGGAAACAGGCGTGTCGAGGTAAAAGTCTTTAGGGATTCTCTTCTCTTGTGAGCTATTTTCGGTGGTGATCTTAGCTTTCAAGACGTCGATACTAGATTGATCTATCCCGCTATTTTCTAGATGCTTAAGTAATTTATTGTCCCGTTGCTTGGTTTTTTTAAGGAACTGTTTTAATTCTCGTCCTTCCTGTTCATTTTCAGCTTGCTTTAGGCTTTGCCAAAGAAGATCTTCTACGAGTGTAAATGGGGCTATACCTTCAGTGTACTTTCTTAGCTGGGACTCTTTTTGATCAATGGATGTATTAACAGAGCTTAACTTTGCTTCCATAACTTCTCGTTGGTCGAATAGATCGCCACCTGCGGTACGGTATTTCGTTTTAAGCGATTTAATGCTTTTATCAAGGTTGTCTATATGTGTTTGCGTGCTGGCAAGGTTCGAGTTTAAGCCATCCTTTCGGTTGTTAAGTTCTTGTAGTTCGGCTTCTTGTTTAATTAAGGCTGCCTTATCCTTTGGTTGTAGTTTGGTCTTCTTCGAATCGCTAATGCCTACGCGAAGTAGCGCATTTAAGTCGGCTCCCAGTTTGTCAACGATGTCTAATCCTAAAAGGGAGGTAATGCCGGTACGAATAAGGTCTGCCGAGCCCTCGGGGTCGGCAAGCGCTTCAATCTTTTCTCCATCAAAGAAGAATAAGCTTGAAATACTTAAAGGAATAAATTCATCAACATATTCATACCACTGTTCGGTCAAAACTGGGTCGAGTTTCCCGTTGTGTATGACCTCCATGTGCTCTTTGATTGTTTTACCTACTGAGCGCCAGAAGCGTTTGACTTGATAGGTTTGAAGTTCGCCATCTACATAGCTAGAGAAAGTAAGCTCTAGAGCAGCGCCTTCTTTGGCTGGCGCGTGGCGGTTGATAGTCTCACGCAGGTAGTCTTCATAACCCAAGTTTCCTCTGTTAGAGCAGCGGGCGAACTTGCCATATAGCGTCAGCTGTAATGCATCGAGAAAGGTGGTCTTGCCGCCACCATTAAGACCACCGAAGAGGATGATGGGTTTCTTTTCAGATTTTGGCGACAAGGCTATTTGGTGTCTGCCTTTGTAAATACCGAAATTGTGGATAATTAGTTCTTCAAAAATCATGAGGCGGACGTTTCCAGGTCTTCTTCTTTGTCTGAGGCGATAAGATATTCATCAGTGACATTATCTTCACCCATACTCTCGTCTAGGGCGGCCTTGCGGCGTTGGGCGAACTCTAGTGCAGCTTCTTCGGTAGTGAACGCCGCTTTCTTTAATGATTTTCGCATTTCATCGAATAGGCCTTTGCGGCGAACCATGGTTCTATTTTGGTGTTCAATATGTAAAAGTTCTCTAGTTAGTTGGTAGAGAACTCCTTCTGGGTCGCCTTGTTCTATACAAAGCTGTTCCAGGAGTTGAAGATCATCGGCTTTTAGATTCTGACGTTCATCAATATCTTTTCCTGGATAGGTTTTGCCCGTAACCTTTTTGTAAATACCTGGAATGGTGTCTTCGATCTCATGCTTCTCTGTTACCCAAATCCGGCGAATTTCTTCAAGGTCTTCCAGATCAATAAGTGTAAAGCCTTTGGCTTCAGAAGGCGCGAGCTCTTGGATAGCTTCTTGGGCTTCAAGCAAAGCCGCTAGCATGTTTTCTCGGTGATGTTGTTTGTAGGGGCCATGAACCAGTTTGTCGTTGTAGAGCGTCAGGTTGCCGTTCATGCGACGAAAGTCACGGTACTCACGCTTTTCATTACTCACACTTAACCACTGGTTACGGAAATCGAGGATTGGTAGCATCCACTCTTTCTCATCGTCATTGTTGATCATGGCTTTCATGGATTTATCTTCGTCCACTAAGGTGCACACATAGCAACCAAAGCGACTGTCACCACAACTTGGAGTTGAGGTGTCGACAACGAGTGGGCACTCGCCATCTTCTGTGGCACCGCTGTACATACCCAGCAGATCAGTGTTTCTATACCCCCAAGGGTTTTTAACCTGTGTTAGGTATTGCCAGACGTCATCGTTGCTCCATTCGTTGACTGGGGTGTACACCCAGGCACGATCTAGATCTTTGGAAACGCTGAGATTTGCTTGTTTACGAGTATTTTCCTTTTGCCAAACAACGACTTCTTTTTGTGAACCATCTTTCTGTTTGATGATTTTTGTTTTTTTACCTTCTTGGAACTTTTTGGCGTTGCTGGCTCGACTTGAGCCTTCAGCACTGCGAGTACCAAGTACTAAAATCGCCTCGCCATTCTGTTTGACGACACTATTGATGAAGTTGTTAGATGGGCTGATCTTCAAGCGGCTAGTACACCAGCGAAACTTGGGGCGGGGCGCCGGGTAACCACGCCCTATGAGGTTTACCCAAAACCGATCTTGAATTTCTGGTGTTAACCTATGGGGTTGGATGGGAAAGTCTTTATGCAAAGCTGCTACCGCATCTGTCATAGTATTAAGCGAGTTTTCTACCCAAAGAGCTACAACAGGGTTTTCGACCAAGGTATCGGTACTAATTACATGTACAGGTTTGTGCCATTGTTCGGGCTTGAGGTCCTTCAGGGCATACCAGACTAGTTGCAGTGTAGCGGTTGAGTCTTTACCACCTGAATAGCCAAGTACCCATGGGATCTCATCGCTGAGATAGAGCTCGCGAACCTGTTCACTGAGATTTGAAATTGTTTGCTTAAAACCCTGCTCTTTAAATGCGGTTTTACGTTGTTTGGCTTTACTGCTGGCCATTCTCGCCTCGTTTAAATGCGTCTTCGAGCCTTTCTTCCTCTGGGGTAAGGGGGAGGCCTATTTGTTGTTTGAGTAGGTTTGTAGTTAGTGCTACGTTTGAAGAGGATTTTTGAATGCGACCGCCCAGCATGCAGCGTCCTTCCCAGGTTTCGCTATTAGAGCGTTTCCAGTTAAGTTCCCCGAGTAGTTTTATACGTTTCTTTTGCTGGGTCTTTGGCAAATCACCTATTTCACTACCTATTATCCCCAGAGCTTGTAGAACAATTGCATGACTATGAACAAAGCTTTGCCTAACTTCTCCGGAGGTTAGCTTTCCCTCTTGGACTTGTCGCCACTCGGGGATATGTTTGTAAACTTCATCCCAGTAGTCGCAGCAAATGCCTGAGGCATCGTTGGCATTTGGATATTCTCGGCCATTTATTATGGCTATATTGGCGGAATGGATTGCGCTAAGTGTGAAGAGTTTGCGTGAGCGTGCAGATAGAGAGCTCTTCTCCATTTCTACAATGTCTTTAAAGGCCTTGCTTTGGGATACCACTGTTTTCGATATGATTGCTCTTTCATCTCTATGGTCATATAGAATCCCAATCGAGGGGCTAGGGCGGATCGCATAACGATTAAGGTCGGCAAACATTTGCTGGCAGCGTTCTAAGCCTCGATCAACAAAAAATACTACGGAGATGGTTTCATCACCTAACTCCGGGCGTGTTTTAAGGGCAAGCTCGATTGCTGCTCGACGGTGTTGCCCATCATTGATAATGAACTGCGAGTTCATATCGATCTTTAAGGTGCCTACACGGCTAGAGTCACCCTTGTCACTAATGGCTTCGAATTTCACTGGGCCATCAACAGAAGCTGTTATAGAGCTAAACACGTAATCCTGTTTATTCTTTATAAGGTAATCGGCCATCTCTGGTACGCGGGCATGATTAAGCGTTCTTTGTGCACGTAACTCAGGTACCAGCTCCTCTTCATCAAAAAGAAAGATTTTAGGGATTAGCCTCAGTGGGCACATTGAGACGTAGTATTCTCGGCCTGCCTGTATTCCTCGGATAGCCGGAAATACATATTCAAATGAAGTATCCATAATGTTTGTCTGTTTTTTGATCGTGTTTGTCTGTATACATACAAACACGTATGATAGCCGCTCTCTTTAAATCCGACAACTGCTGTGTAGATATTCTGATGACAACTTACTTAGATTGTAATGCCACTACGCCGTTAGAGCCTCAAGTTATTGATATTATGAGGAAATATATGGAATTTGAGTTTGCTAATGCAGGCTCCAGGACTCACGAATTTGGCAATATGGCTAAATCTGCCGTTGAAAAGGCTCGTGAGCAGGTTGGTATGGTTGTAGGTGCAGACAAGAGTGATGTTGTCTTCACGAGTGGAGCTACAGAAGCAAACAACATGGCAATTTTAGGGTTGGAGAAGCATGCTAATGAGGTTGAACGCCGGCATATTATTACTTCGGCGATAGAGCATAAGGCGGTTTTGGAGCCTATTGAGGAGCTTGAGCGCAGAGGCTTTGATGTCACTGTGTTAAAACCGGATGAGCGTGGTGTTGTGGATTCTGGCGATTTGAGAGATGCCCTAACAGATGACACCATATTGGTAAGTCTGATGCAGGTTAATAATGAGACTGGTGTAATTCAGCCTATAGCTGATTATGTGGCTGCGCTTGAGGTACATGATGCCTATTTCCATGTTGATGCGGCGCAGGGTTATGGGAAAGAGATTGAAGGGCTCTTGAATAGCAGAATCGATCTTATAAGTTGTAGTGCGCATAAACTATATGGCCCGAAGGGGGTGGGAGCATTGATTGCCCGCAGGCGGAAATATAAAAGACCGCCGTTGGAGCCTTTAATGTTCGGTGGTGGACAGGAGCGTGGTTTAAGGCCTGGAACTTTGCCGGTGCATCAGATTGCTGGATTTGGAGTGGCGGCTGAAATAGCTCGACGAGATTATAGGCAACGAAAGGAGGCCTGTTCGAAAATTAAGCAAGCTGCATTATCTGCTTTTGATGATTTGCCTGTTAAATACCATGGGACATCTGATGTTTTGGCTTCAACTCTAAATTTATCTATACCAGGAGTAAACTCGGAGGCAGCAATTGTTGCCTTGAAGGGCATTGCTGCGGTATCTAATGGTAGCGCTTGCACGTCGTCTTCATATACCCCGAGCCATGTATTACAGGCAATGGGTCTTGATGATGACGAGGTTGAAGGGGCGCTCAGATTTTCCTGGTGTCACATGACTGGTGATGTGCCTTGGGGGGAGATCGCCTATAGACTGGAATCACTCCGATAAAAATTCTTGCTTGTCTGATAGAGGCTGGGGTTCATATTCCCCAACATAGTCAAAAAAATCGATGTCTTGGTCTCGAAGCTTGATTTTGATACGTTCGGTTAATAGGGGGATCTCTTTCTCCCAGTCGTCATAGACCTGCAAGGTCACTTTGCCGCTTAGGATGTGAGCCTTGATAAGGCTCACATTATCAAGTTCTCCATACATCTGTGTAGCGCAGCCTATATAAACCCGTAGTTGTGGGGGGCAGAGTTGTAAGTATTGCTTGTGGAAAATGAGGTCATGCTGGCCGTTGAGCTGGCTAGCAGGTAGTGTTTCATGGGCTTCTAGGCAGGCGTTGTAAATAGTCTCGACATCATTCATTTGAAAGAGTAAATCTTTACCTTGTTCTCTTGCATCGCTGTACTTACCAAAGTGTATCTTAATATCACGTTGTAGCCCTTGGGGCATACGTACATAGCTGTCTCGCTTTTTAAAAAAGCTGAGAGCAAAATATACCAATAAATCATCTTTGCGAGCCTGTTGTGCTTTCTTAAAGGCTTCAATACCAAATACGTGCTTGCAGATAGTGAAAGCTTTGCGGTGTGAACCACTAATTAGTCGCAGTTGTTCAGAATGCTCAAATTCATCGTTGTGTGGCAGGCGAGCCAGATCAAGGCTGGTATACCAGAAATCCTCAAATAGGTTTTTATGTCTGCTGCAAAGGTCTTTGCTTTGTTTCTGCGTGATAGGTTTAGGGCTAGGTTGACTCAGCTGGCGCCATTGATAGCGAGTGCGTTGGCGCTCTAACAGGTAGCGTTGTTCTTCTAGTTTATCTTTGAATACCAAAAATACCCCAGGTCCTAAGGCGATGGCATTTTCTGAAAGTGTACTTTCTATATAGTTTTGCAGTTCACCTTGGAAGTAGTACTTTTGGAAGGTGTTACGTTTGGTGATTACACCGTCTTTATAGGGCGCGAAGCGCTCAAAGATACGTTCATTACCGAGCATGGCAGAAACAACGAATACTTTACTGCAGTAACTATATGCCTCTCTTAGAGTTTGAGCTCTTTCTTCCCTGTCTTCGATAACGTTAATGACAAAGCCCAGGTTAACAATCTCAGCAGGTTCTATATCCGTATCAGGGCGATGTACTGGGTCCCAGCCTTGGCAGTCTATGTCGTGGGCTTCAAGTTCGCGTAAGTCATCACCTTTGCCGCAACCGTAATCAAGAATACTGTAATCCCCACTTAAGAAACCTCTTTGGGCTAAAAGAAACATGGGTACAGAGAGTTTGTCCCGGCTGATGGCTGTCTTGTGGCGGTCGATGTCACCACTGAAGTGTTTAATCGGTTCTGGGGTTGGTCGTTCTGCTAATGGCTGAATATGGCCTTCATCGTCTAGGTAGAATCCTTTGCGTTTTATGAGTCTGAGCCAGTTCTGTTTAAAACCAATGGTACGAGTGTTTTCATAGAGCCCGATTTCCTCACCTTCGCGGGTGAATTGTTTGAAATGGTCTGCTTGAGGGTGGTTATCGGTTACAAATGTTTCTCGCCGGTGGAGGATCGGAGGGTTCTCTGATTCTGTGTAATTGGCTTTTCGTACGGACAGCTTTGTTAGGTCAATGGTGAAGCTTCGATGAAGCGGAGGGTAGGGCTCTTCAAAGAAGGTCGGGTAGCTGAGTAGACTGATTTTGAAATCCCGTTTAAATAGCTTAATAATATGCCATTCAGTATCAGGAATTCCCAAGTTCTCAGATAGATTGACGATGAGGGATTTAAGCTCCTGTGGAGCTACATCAATAGCTGCTTTGTGAATGTATATAGCCTCAGGAAGCTCTTTTCCTGTAGTAAGACTAGCTACATGGTGACGATAATCGACGAAGTTCATGGCTGTCTAGTTGTTATTTGGGGAAGCTCTAAAGGTCGAGTTTCTTTTGATTTTTCGAATTGATCTAATAAGTATAATAAGCACTCCTAGCCCTAAAAGAAGTAACGAAGAGGGAGAGGCAACATTGACTTTACGTGCTATATCAATGCTATTTATCAATCCATTGAGTTGTAGGCTATTACCAAAAGAACCAAATCGCATCATGTAGGAATAGTCGCTCGTGTTAAAGGGAATGTGCTCTGGGAGAGTAATTCCACTTAGCTCGTTAACTCCTAATTGTGATCCCGAAAAGAGCGTAGACAACCAGATGTTTTGAAGTTCTCCTTGACTGGGTGAAAATGCTCTTTGCACTACGCTATAGGCTTCCTCTGTGTATATAGGGGACACATCTCTAACTTGAATGTATCCCTTAGTTGTAGATTTCCAGAAATGACCGCCGATCATAAGGTCGAAATCTCTTACTGCATAGTATCGAGCTAAAGAACTATTTTCAGGGAGGGTATCTACGGAGTCTAATGTGTCATATGTGTATCTTCCTGTAATCTCATCGCCGAGGTTGAAGCTGGACTCCAAGCCAGGTTCTAGGAATGAGACCGCCCCTTTAAAATCAATCGTGATTAGAGTGGCATTGGCTGGAACCGTCAACACGGCCAATAGAACGGTGAATACTATTTTGGATGAAAACATCATTGATATACCTGCTAGATATATGAATAAGCGATCGGAGGATATCTCATGGTTCTTTACTAGTAGAACGATAGATCTGAGTCTTAGAAATAACAAGGTTGAAAAACAATACCTTGGACAGGCACGAACTGAAGAATCAGCGGCTGTTGAAAATATCTTGGACAGGCACGAACTGAAGAATCCGCAACTGTTTAT
>CERE01066205.1_pt1 | contig 18974 bp, 13 predicted proteins | sample 530911 | NCBI WGS metagenome assembly CERE01 (sample SAMEA2621092, study PRJEB7988) | marine metagenome | biome: marine biome (ENVO:00000447); feature: mesopelagic zone (ENVO:00000213); material: "saline water (ENVO:00002010), including plankton (ENVO:xxxxxxxx)" | depth 800 m
TGCCAACCGATTACGCCCTCATGATGACCATAGCGCTCGGCCAACACACGGGTAATCCGCATCGCTTCTTGACGATAGCGCTGGCTGGAAAAATCATAGTGACGGCGCGAGCCAAAACCGCGCACAACACCGGTGTCGGCGCAGACCGGTAGTATCTCAGGATAGCGATCCACTAACCACTTGGGCGGCGTTGCGGTAGGCGTGCCAATAACCACCTTGAGGCCTTCCTCCATCAGAATCTCGATGACGCGATCAAACCAAGCAAACTCATAGCGACCGGGTTCTGGCTCGAAGCGCGACCAGGCGAACTCACCAATGCGAACCACAGACAACCCCAACGCTTTCATCTGCTGAGCATCACTGCGCCACAACCGTTCCGGCCACTGTTCAGGGTAGTAACAAACACCTAACATACTTCACTGTACCTTGTTTTTTAGTAGACGGATGAGACATCGGACGAACCTCGCTCAACACTGCTATTTCCATTCGGCCATCAAATGACGACACCTCAATTGTTCGCAAACAAAGATTGCCGCACAAATAAATATGATAAATAATATGATTGTTAATTTGGAGCGTCAACGAGTTTTATAGCAAGAGCCAATACCATGCCAGACTATGTGATCCTAGAAAACTCATCGACGCAGTGTGTAGTTGACTGTATTGAGTCTCAACCAACGCTGCTGTACTGGGGAAACCACCTCGGCAATATTCACGTCGACAGCCTGCGCCGCATGAGTCGACGCCAGGAAGCACCTGCCTGCGCCGCCGAAGAAGCGGCCATTAGCCTGTGTCCGACATTGGGCAGCGGTTTTCTCGGTAAACCAGCGCTGGAGCTCTGTGGTGAGAATCAACCTTGGTCACTGAATTTTGAGCTGCAACAGATCGAGCGCCCGACCCCGGAATCGGTCATTTTCATCAGTCGCGACCAGCATCAGCAATTGGAACTGCGACATTCCCTGCAGCTCAACGATGCGGGTGTGCTTTGCGCCAGCACTCAGCTCACCAACCATTCCCCGCACACAATCACCGTTAATCACTGCGCAGCCCTGTGCCTAAAACTGCCAGCGCAGTTAACCGAGGTACTCTCTTTCGAAGGGCGCTGGGCAAAAGAATTTCAGACTCAGACCACGCCGCTGTTTAGCGGCACCTTCTCGCGCGAAAATCGCCACGGGCGCACCTCACATCACAGCTTTCCCGGTGTTATTTTGCAAGGCGCGCACTGCTCAGAGAATCACGGTATCGCCTACGGCTTTCATCTGGGCTGGAGCGGCAATCATCACACCCACATAGAAACTCTGGCCGATGGTCGTATCGCCGCGCAAATGGGGGAGCTACTGCTGCCGGGGGAACTGCAGCTGAATAGAAATGAAAGCTACACCAGCCCGACGCTCTACGGGGCGTTCAGTGAATCCGGGCGCAATCGCTTGCGGCAACAATTTCATGCTCACGTGCGACACCACATTCTGAGCTCGCACCTGCCGCAAAAACCGCGCCCCGTGCATTTCAACACCTGGGAAGCGCAGTATTTTGATCATGACATCGACAAATTAAAACGGCTGGCTCGAGCGGCAGCTGAGGTCGGCGCTGAGCGTTTCGTGTTAGACGATGGCTGGTTTCTCGGTCGACGCCACGATCGAGCCGGGCTGGGAGACTGGATCGTGGATCGAGAAATCTACCCCGATGGACTCTCCCCCATCATCGAGCAGGTGGAACAGCTCGGCATGGAATTTGGGTTGTGGCTGGAACCCGAAATGGTGAATCCCGATAGCCAACTCTACCGACAACATCCAGACTGGGTTTTGCAGTGCGAGACAGCTCCGACCGTGCTCGCTCGTCATCAATTGGTTTTAAACCTCTCCCTTCCCGAGGTACAATATTATTTGTTCGACGCGATTGATGCACTACTGCGGCAGTACCCCATTGCCTATTTGAAATGGGACATGAATCGCGACCTGCACCAACCGGGCGACCAACAGGCACGATCGTCGGTACATCGACAAACGCACGCCCTCTATCAATTATTGGACCGCCTGCGACACGCTCACCCACAAGTAGAAATTGAAACTTGCGCATCGGGCGGTGGCCGCGCCGATTATGAAATCCTGTCGCGCACGGACCGAGTGTGGACCTCCGACAGCAATGATGCACTGGATCGACTGGCCATTCAGAAGGGCTTCTCGCTATTTTTCCCCGCAGAAGTCATGGGTGCTCATGTGGGGCCACACCGCTGTCACATCACTGGCCGACAGCTTCCTATGGAAACCCGCGCCGCGGTCGCCCTGTTTGGACACATGGGCATGGAAGTTAACTTGCTGGAAGAATCTGCCGAAGACCAACAGACTCTGCGCTTGGCCATTGCCCTGCATAAACAGCATCGCGCACTGATCCATAGTGGCAACTTGGTAAGGCTGGCAACACTCAACAAGGCGGACGCCTTTGGTATTGTTGCTAAAGATCAATCGCAAGCATTGTTCAGCTTTACCCTGCTCGACAGCCAGAATTCGACGCTGCCTTCGACATTGCTGTTTGACGGACTCGACAATAACGCCAATTATGAGATAGCTCTGTGTTGGCCGCCAAAACCATCCAGCTCAACCCCCTCTATCTTGGAAGAGCTGACCGATAGCGCTCAACCGTTGCGCACCTCTGGCGCAGCACTAATGAAACACGGATTGCAGCTACCTCTACTGCATCCGCATAGCGTTCTAATTTTTCATCTTCAACTACAACAATAAGTCGTCAATATGATGTTTAATTTTCTAGCAAGACCCGCCCAACTGTGCCGCGCTGTAAAGACCCGTAGGCGCCGTTTTATGGCTATCGCACTGTTGTTCTGCGCCAGTAGCGCAATCAATGCGCTGGCGAATCCCCCTCAAGACATGGCAGCCGAAGAGCTCTATCAAACACTGCCTGCCGACTTTACCCCCAGCCTGACTCAAAGCGGCAAACACAGCGTCGGGGTTCGCACCGTTGAGTTCACCAATCCGCAGCAGCTCGATATCAATAGTGGAAAAATAGCCGACCGTACTCTCGTGGTGGAATTGTGGTACCCCACCCACGACCATCAACAATCGAGCCGCTACGACAACGTCACTCGCTTAGGTAAGCCCTTTGCCGTTAAAGCCAACGCGTTGCGCGATGCGCCGGTGAAAAAGGTCGTCGACAATCAACACTACCCGCTAGTCGTTTTATCCCATGGCTATACCGGCTATCGCACGCTGATGTTTTATCTGGGTGAACACCTCGCCTCCCATGGATACGTGGTCGCAGGAATCGATCACACCGATTCCATCAACGCCGATGTCTCGGCCGACAATCCCTACAGCGGTTTTCCCAGTACCCTTTACAACCGCAGCCGCGATCAAAACTTCGTGCGACAACAACTGCTTGCTGACAGCAGCCCAGTTGCCGACCAAGTCGATAAACAGTCCAGCGGATTGATTGGTTATTCCATGGGCGGCTATGGCCTAGTGGGCAGCATCGGCGGTTGCTACTATTTCTCCGATCAAACTCTGGCGACACTCAATCCCGCCGCCAGTTCACAAGAGCGTCAACAGGCACAACAACTGCTCAACAATTGTGAGGCACCCCGCACGCAAGATAATTGGCAAGCAGCCATTGCCATGGCGCCATGGGGACAGCAACTCAAGGTGTTCGACGCTGAAAGCTTAACAAGCATCAACACGCCACTGATGACCATTGTCGGAGATCTTGACGATGTTTCCGATTACGCCAGTGTGGCACAGCTGCACCAAGCGATAGGAAGCCGAGACAAATATCAGCTCACCTATTTAAACGCGCGCCACAATGTTGCAGCCCACCCAGCACCTCGCATTGCCTATGAACAGGCGTATGATCTAGGCCATTATTTCGAAGCCGCTTGGGATTCTCGACAGATCAATCAGATCAATCGACATCTGGTTTTGGCGATGATGAACTGTCATCTGAAGCAGTCGAAAGACGCCTGCGAATTACTCGAGCTCGACGGGCGTATCGAAAGCGGCTGGAAAGGGTTTCCGACACGTTTTGCCACAGGTATTCAGTGGTTAGGCGCCGAAGACAAAGCCGCTCAATAGCCAACACTCTCGCCAGCGCATTTCTCCTCGGGAAAATCATCGCCGAGGAGGGATGCCGCTCAAATACCTGCCAGTCCCCGCCATCAAGCCCAACAGCCCCAACAGCCCCAACAGCACAGAATAGACTCGCCAAACACATCTACTGATCAACGGGAAAAGACTCACCTATGACTCCCATATCGACCTAATTTCAGTAAATAGATTCTTCAGCCATTCAGTGAACCCCCAGTCAGCCCCCATAAACCGTAGCTCAAGCTTAATTATATGATTTATTGCATTTGATTAATATGATATATATTATTAACCGCGATCAGAGAGGTACCCACCAAATAATAATAAGGGACACACGTCATGATACAGACAAAGAATCAATGGAAATTGAGGCATCGCAGCATGCTCGCGGCCGCCCTCGCCAGCTCACTCACCCTCTATGGTGCCACCGGTTTTGCTCAGAGCAGCAACCCGGGTGAAGAGATCATCGAAGAGGTATCCGTTACCGGTATTCGCGGCAGTTTAAAACGCGCCATGGACGTCAAACGGGACGCCGTGGGCGTGGTCGACGCCATTGCCGCTGAAGATATTGGTAAATTCCCCGACCAAAACGTCGCCGAATCTCTACAGCGTATTCCCGGTGTTTCTATCGACCGCAGTGGCGGTGAAGGGCAATACGTCACGGTTCGTGGACTGGGACCGCAGTTCAATACGGTGTTGGTGAATGGCCGTCAGGTAGCAACGGAAAACGAAGGTCGTGAATTCAGTTTCGACACCCTAGCCGCCGAACTCATTTCGGGCGCAGACATTTACAAAAGCCCGACGGCGGCCATGCAGGAAGGCAGTATCGGCGCGACCATTAATGTGAAAACCGCACGTCCCCTAGATCTCGATGGCTTTACCGCCGCCGGCAGTATTAAAGAGGTTTACGACGATCTCACCGGTGAGGCCTCGCCCAACTATTCCGGATTGATCAGCAACCGTTTTGCCGACGACACCATTGGCGTACTTTTGTCTCTGTCTCATCAAGAGCGGGAAGCGCAGAACAATATCATCGAGACTCGCTACTATCGCCCCGGCCAAGATCTCACCACGCAAAACGGCAAGACCTTTAATGATGTCTACATCCCCCAAAACTATGACGTGATGGTGGACGAACAAGAACGTGAACGCACCAGCGGCACCGTAGTATTACAGTTTGCTCCCAACGATGATTTGACTATCACTGCGGACGCCATGTACTCCAAGTTCGAAGTGGATTCTGAAACCCACGCGCTTGGCCATTGGTTTACCGACAGCAACATCATCGATGCCGAGGTGGGTGCCAACAACACCATTTCTTATTTAGATAGTGCCAACACCGGCGCCACGGATTTTATCCGTCGCTCCTATTCCCGCGATACCGAAACCAAAGGTTTTGGTCTCAACGTAGAGTGGCAGGTAAACGACACCCTGTCGGCCAATATCGATTTCGCCACTTCTGAAGCTGAAGATAAAAGTGGCGGCAAGATTCCATTCACGGTGATCGGTTACAACAACGCTTACCAATGGGATGCTCGCGGCGACGATCAAGGCAGTATCAGCATTGATGGCGGCCAAGCGGCACTGCTCAATGCCTCCGCTGGTCGCGCCCATTACAACGAACGCAACGGTTGGGACCGAGAAGACGAACTGACTGAGTTCAAAATCGATATGGAATGGACGCCGGATTCGCAAACTCTGAAATCGGTAAAATACGGCGCCTACTACCAAGATCGCACCAAAGACAATCAGCGTAAATTCGCATCAGATTGCGGCTTCTATTGCGGTTATGGAACCGACGTACCCGATGAATTACTGTCGGTCTACAACGCCGATGATTTTTTCAGTGGTGTCCCCGATCAATGGCTGACTTACGATCCGGAAGCCTATTTCGATTACTTGGCGACGGGCGGTGTTGCTGCATTGCAAGCGGCGTCTGATGCATTGGGTGAGAACCGCGATATTGCCGCAGAGTATGCGGCACTGGGGATCGATAACCCATCTACGGCGGCCGACAAATTTAAAGTCGAAGAAGAAATTCTCAGCTTCTATTTGGACATGACGTTCGAAGGTGAAATTGTCGATCTTCCCTGGCAGCTAAACCTCGGTGTGCGCTACACACAAACCGATTCCAAACTCGGCGGTTTTACCACCGAGCTATCTGACTTGACCGCCATTCCCGGAGACCCTTCCGATCTGAATGAAGTCTACGACGAAGACGGGACTGACGTTAGCGCCAGCAACGATTACACCAACGTGCTGCCTAGCATGAATCTTCGCCTAGATCTTCGCGACGACATGCTGGTGCGTTTTGGTTTTTCGAAAACACTGACTCGTCCGACGATGGATTCCTTGGTTCCGGCCACCGTCATCACCGTATCTCGCCCAGATACCTTAGCAGCAAATGGCGGCAACCCAGATCTTAAACCGTTTGTCTCAACCAACTTAGATCTCTCCTACGAATGGTACTACGCCGAAGGCAGCTACTTCTCTGCCGCTGTTTTCACCAAAGAGGTCGATGATTTCATCAGCGGTCAAGTGGGTACAGAAACCTACAACCTCGACAGTGGTGATTACGACTTCTCGGTACTGCGTCCGCAAAATGGCGAGGAAGCCACTATTGATGGATTGGAACTCGCGTGGACTCACGTCTGGGACAGTGGGTTTGGCATTCAGGCAAACGCCACCTTTGTCGACAGCGATGCTGAAGTGGATCCTTCCGATCCCAGCAAGAGCTTCGGCCTTGAGGGTTTAGGGGATTCTCAGAACATCGTTGTATTCTATGAAAAAGGCCCTCTGCAAGCGCGAATTGCCTACAACAATCGCGATGATTTCTTGCAGAACGTCGTTAATCCACGAGGGGGTACTGAGCCACTCTTCACCGAAGAGTATTCTCAGTGGGATGCTAGCGCCAGCTATGACATCACTGACCAACTCACCATCTTCCTGGAAGGTGTGAACATTACTAACGAAGAGACCCGTCGTCACGGTCGCTTCAGTAATCAACTCATCAGCCTAGAAGAAAATGGCGCGCGTTATGCACTTGGGATTCGCGCCAGTTTTTAGCTTGTAGTTCTCTTTCTTGTCGCTTGGGGTATTTTTTTGGGGAGAGCATTGCTCTCCCCTTTTTTATGAGAGAAAGGAATCCCGCAAGAAAAACAATCATATTGTCTGAATCTTTGAGGTTTCTGCCATGACCCACGCCATCAAAAAAATCGTGATCGCCGGAGGCGGAACCGCCGGCTGGATTACCGCTGGCCTTTTGGCTCGCCACTATCACCCACTGTCTAACAGCGGCATTAGTATTGTGGTGATTGAATCCGCAGAGGTTCCCATCGTTGGTGTTGGTGAAGGCACTTGGCCAACCATGCGCAGAACCCTACAAAAAATTGGTATCCCCGAGAGCGACCTGATTCGCCACTGTCACGCGACCTTCAAACAAGGCAGCCAATTTCACAACTGGAAAAGTGAACGCCAACCCCACCAATACACCCACCCGTTCAATGCGCCCCTACAAGCACAACCCGAACTGTCGGGCTATTGGTGCCAAGATCCCACGTCGGTATTTGCCGATAGTCTCGATGTGCAACGCCAACTGGGACAACAGGGACTCGCCCCCAAACACGGCGACATGCCCGAATATGCCGGATTACTCAACTACGGCTATCACTTGGACGCCGGTGTTATTGCTGAACTCATCAAACAACACTGCGTTAATAAACTGCAAGTGCAACACCGTATCGGCACGATTACCCAAGTCTACCGCTCGGACAACGGCGACATTGATAGCCTAGAGTTGGAGCCTGCCTTAAACACAGAGACCGAACACGCAGCCTCAAACAGCGTCAGTGGCGACCTGTTCATCGACTGCACCGGATTCTCCGCGCTACTCATTGGTAAAACATTGGGCGTAAAACTGAAGCCCCAAGATCACACACTGTTTGCTGATCGCGCTCTCGCTGTGCAAGTTCCCAACCCACAGAAAGACTCACCCATCAGCTGCTTTACTCAAGCAACAGCGCAACAAGCCGGCTGGATTTGGGACATAGGTTTAAGCCACCGACGCGGAGTTGGTTATGTCTATTCAAGCAACCACAGCAATCGCGAGCAAGCTGAGCAGGCGCTCGCCAATTATGTGGGCAAACAGTATGCGCAGCTTTCAGTGCGCGAACTCAATATTAATAGCGGTTATCGAAAACAATTCTGGCAAGGTAATTGTGTCGCGGTGGGACTATCCGCCGGGTTTATCGAGCCACTGGAAGCGTCGGCGCTCATGCTGATCGAGCTGTCGGCGAATATGATTTGTGAGCGATTGCCAGCGACTCGAGCAGCCATGACAACCGTCGCTAAGCAATTCAATCAATCTTTTAACACGCGCTGGGAAGGTATCGTCGACTTTCTCAAATTGCACTATGTACTCAGTGAAAGAGAGTCTGATTTTTGGCGAGATAACCGCCAGCCGAACTCCATTTCTGATCGCTTGCAAGAACTGCTAAAACTCTGGCAACACCACGTGCCCAGCGGCTATGATTTTGATACCCGCAACGAGGTGTTTTCTTGGGCCAGTTACCAATACGTCCTCTACGGTATGGATTTCCAAACCAATGTCATTGCTGAGCGTTTGGTTCATCGCTCCATTTATGAAAAAACGCAGCAGGCACGGCAGAAAAAAATGGTCACGCTGCAGCAACAGCTGCCCAATCATCGTCAACTATTGGAGAGCATTGTGGAACGAAGTCATTCCGTCGACAGTTAACATCCATTCAACAAGAGCGAGACGGCAATGAGTTGTTTTAAACTTCAACTGCCTCGCTTTTGGCTCTGTCCGCCTTGGCTTGAGTAATCAGATCCAAAGCTTCCGTGAGCATCGCTTTCATGGCTTCGCGGGCAGTTGCAACATCGCCCTCACGAATAGCGGTTGCCACCTTGCGGTGTGCATCAACATCGGCCAAAGGCACACCTTTGTGCTGATTGGTAAAACGAATGCTGATACGCAAGGCCGTATCGATAAGATCACGCAATTGAATAAAAAAGCGATTGCCGCTGGCCTCCAACACTGCCACGTGAAAGGCAATATCCGATGAAAGCGGATCATCATCACCGCGGGCCGCGGCGTCCATACGATCAATGGCCCTATCAATATTGGCAATCAGCTCTTCGTTGGAAGACAGTGCTGCAAACTCGGCGGCCTGTGGCTCAATGGCCAATCGCACCTGAGTGAATTCCAACAGTAGATCAATAGAGAATTTTCTATCCAACAACCAGCGCATGACGCTCGGGTCCAACAAATTCCAATTCTCTTCAGGTTGTACCCACGTCCCCTGTCTCGGACGCGCGCTGAGCAGGCCTTTTGAAGTTAGCATTTTAACAGCCTCGCGCAACACACTGCGGCTGACACCAAACTGTGTACAGAGCTCCGCCTCAATAGGAAAAGGCTTGTCGGATGAGTAAGTGCCGCAGACGATCGCTTGACCTAAATCCTGAACAATCCCCTGGGTTAAACTGCGGTTGTTTTCTCTCATGAAATTTCCATTGGATAACGACTGTTGTCTCGCTAAAGCTCAAAGTATGAACGGTCAATATTCTATAAAGTCGCCGTTGCTTCGGGCAACCCGCGAACCGCTAGATCTCCGCTCAACTCAAATACAAACACGTTGCCGGCAGACATCTGCGCCGCCAATCGCTCGTCACTGAGTCCTTGACGCGCTGACGTCACAAATAAGTACTGAAGTTGATCACCACCAAAAGCAATGCAACTGGGCTGACAAGTAGGTACGCTGACGCGACCCACAATGCTCCCCTGAGGGGAGTAGCAAACCACTTCTCCAGCTCCCCAGTGAGCACTCCACAGATTACCACGGGCATCCACATTGGCCCCGTCGGGGTAAGCCCCTGTAGGCGTTTTAGCGAACAGAGTGCGGTTCGATATTATTCCCGAATCGCCCTCGAAATCATAGCGATAGATGGATTGCCGCGGGGAATCGGCAAAATACAAATAATCATTCGCCGGCGACCAACAGAGGCCGTTGGAAATCCATATGTCTGCCGCTAACGGCGCACTGACCTGCCCCTGTGTCACACGCAGCAGCTCTCCCAATGGCTCTGTAGTTTGCTCCATCTGTTTCACCATGGAGCCAACCCAGAAGCGACCAAAGCGGTCAGCGCGACCATCATTGAGTCGAGTTTGATCGTCGTGAGTGTCAATCTTAGCCAACCAATCGAGTTCAAAAGTGGCGAGGTCCATCCGCGCTAAGCCGCTGGCGAAGGCGGCGACCATAACATTGTCTCGATTGCTAAAAGCGAAAGAGCACAAAGGCTCGGGCATCTTAAATCGTTGCAGAGTTTGCTCAGGCCACTGACAGCGATAGAGATAGCAACCGAGAATGTCGGTCCACCAAATCGATTGATCGGACACTCGCCATTGGATTCCTTCACCCAGTTCATTATGCACTTCGAACTCCGCAATTAATTTTGCGGTCATTAGTCATCCCCCAATTCAAACTCAAAAGTCCATTGCAGCCATTCACCTAGGCTATTCACCTACGCCATCCACACAAACCAAAGACCACCGACTTCAATGCTTGTCAGCCTTCATGTTTATTTATATGATATATATTATCTATTACAGTGATACGAGTCCAGCGCAACGGATAAAGCCCGTCCACTGCGTGCGGCCACTACCACACAACAATCGATGAACAGTGCCTTTGATTGGCCGACACTCCATTAATAGGCCTATTCTGATGACTGCATCAGAATAAATACAAACTGCATCATCCAAGCAACTAATAACACCTTTTGGAGCTTCACAGTATGACAACACCAAGCTTTCCCGATCTTAAAGATAGCGTGGTATTTATTACCGGTGGAGGTTCAGGCATTGGCTCGAACTTTGTGTCGGCCTTTGCTGCTCAAGGCGCAAAGGTTGCATTTGTCTCACTGACTCCAGAGCCGGCCGAAAAGCTCTGCCAGCGGGTTGCCGATGCCGGCCATCAACGCCCGCTGTTTATTCCCTGTGACATTCGCGACATTCGCGCGCTGCAAGCCGCCATCGAAGAGGTTCGCAATCAGTGGGGCGGCGTCAATGTGCTGATCAACAACGCCGCTCGTGACAATCGCCACAACTTAGACGACTTCAGTGTCGAAGATTGGGACGACTCGCTTAATACCAATTTGCGCCCACATTTTTTTACCGCACAAGCGGTTGCCAACGACATGCGAGAAGCCCGTGGAGGCAGCATCATCAACGTGGGCTCTAACTCCGCGCTTCTGGGTTTGGCAGGGTACAGCTCTTACGTTGCCTCAAAAGCCGCCATCATGGGGTTAAGCAAAGCCTTAGCGCGCGAACTTGGCGGAGACAATATCCGGGTAAACACACTAATTCCTGGATGGGTAATGACTGAGCGCCAAAAAGAGCTTTGGGCCACTCCAGAAGCTGTGGCGGAATGTCTCGACCAACAGTGCTTAAAGCGCACCATCGACGAAGAAGACGTATCTAATTCCGCTTTGTTTTTGGCCTCGACCGCATCACAAATGATTACCGGGCAAGCGCTGATTATTGATGGTGGCCGCACCTAATGCGCATCGCGGTCGACTGGGGGTCTACACACTTTCGAGCCATGCGGGTCAATGATAGCGGGCAGGTTATTGATCGGGTGAAATCTGAGCAGGGCGTTCTTTCGCGCTCAATGCAAGACGATCGAGGCTATCAAGACAACCAACGTTTCGCTCAAGTGATCGAACAACACTGTCACGCTTGGCTGTCCGATACACCGTCCGCGAGCTGTTTTCTTGGCGGCATGATCGGCAGTCGCAGCGGCTGGCAAGAAGTGCCCTATCTGGATAGCACTCAATGGCTCAGCGAACTGAGCCAGCAACTGCAAGCTGCGCCTGACAGCTCCCACTTTTTGATTGCTGGCGTGCGACAGCAACACAAGGGACATTGGGATGTGATGCGCGGTGAAGAAACTCAGATCCTCGGTGCCGCACAGATGCTGGCCGACGATGACGCTGCCAACAACACGTTAATGCTGCTGCCAGGTACCCATTGCAAATGGGCAGCTGTCAGCACTAAAAAGGCAAACACAGACCCGTCGATAATTGACGCCAGAATTGATCACTTCACAACATTTATGACCGGTGAACTGTACCAGTGGGCTCATCAACACAGCTCACTGTCGGGATTGATGACAGAAGATGTCGAGAGCTTTGACTTAACCGCTTTCACTGCCGGCGTGGAGCAGGGCAGAAACTCGCTGGCGCTCTCGCAACTGCTCTTTTCCATTCGGGCAGACAAACTGATGGATACCCTACCCGGACACTCTTGCGGCGACTATTTATCCGGCTTACTCATTGGCCATGAAATCACCTCGGCACTAACGGAAAACAAATTCGAACAAAAAAATCGGCGTAAACATCTTGGTGATGTCGACCTAGTGATTGTCGGCAGCGATGCCTTGGCCAGTCGCTATCAGCAAGCACTACAACTTTGCGGACGAGACAGTCGCATGATTGACGCCGAGTCCGCTTACTGCCAAGGCGTGCTGACTATTGATCGCTTAAGAACGATACCGCCACTGAATCTGTCATGACCTTGCCTACTACTGGAAACCATAAAACGATGAAGAGCGCACAATCTGTACTGAAAAAGGCCTTGCCGCTAGTTGCTATTTTGCGAGGCGTGCGGCCAGACGAGGTTTGCGCCATCGGCCATGAGTTAGTGGACGCAGGTTTTGACATCATAGAAGTACCACTCAACTCGCAAGACGCCTTCCGCTCTATCGAATTGCTCAGCAATCAATTTGGCAACCAGGTGACTTGCGGTGCCGGTACCGTAACCTCGACGCAACAGGTGCATGATGTCTCCCAAGCGGGGGGGAAAATAATCGTATCCCCCAATACCGATATCGACGTCATCTCCACCAGTAAACAGCTCGACATGATTTCCCTGCCCGGCTGCATGACTCCCTCTGAGGCTTTCCATGCCATTGCAGCTGGCGCCGACGGTCTGAAGTTTTTTCCCGCAGAAGCCATTCCACCTTCGACGCTTAAAGCCATGAAGGTGACGCTGCCCAGTGCAGTGCCACTATTTGCAGTGGGCGGCGTTAACGACAACAACATGCTCGCTTATTTGAACGCCGGCGCCCATGGCTTTGGCATTGGCTCCTCACTCTACAAACCGAATAAACCACTCACTGAGATTCGACAATCGGCCAATAACATTGTTAAGGCCTATCACGCCGCCCATCAACAACACTTGCAGGAACATTCATGAAAAAGTCACCGCAGCAGCTCCGCAGTCGACAGTGGTTTGACGATCCTCAAGACCCCGGCATGACCGCACTCTATCTTGAGCGCTATCTCAATTTCGGTTTAACCATGGAGGAGCTGCAATCGTCGCGGCCGATCATTGGCATCGCTCAAACCGGTTCAGACTTAACCCCTTGCAACCGCCACCACATCGAACTCGCCCAGCGAGTCAAAGATGGCATACGTGAAGCGGGCGGCATTCCACTGGAATTTCCTGTGCACCCGATTCAAGAAACCGGCCGCCGACCCACCGCCGCACTGGATCGCAATCTGCAATGTTTGTCGCTGATTGAGGTACTGCACGGCTACCCCTTGGATGGTGTCGTCCTAATGACCGGCTGCGACAAAACAACCCCCGCCTTACTGATGGGAGCGACCAGTGTTGATCTACCCAGTATTGCCTTGTCGGTTGGGCCCATGCTCAACGGTAATTATCAAGGACGCTGCGTGGGTTCAGGCACCGTTATCTGGGAAGCACGACAACAACTCGCCAAAGGCGAGATCGACTATAAGCAGTTTATGCAAATGGCTGCAGGTTCAGCGCCATCGGCTGGCCACTGCAACACCATGGGCACTGCCCTCAGCATGAACTGCGTGACTGAAGCCTTAGGCATGAGCTTACCCGGTAGCGCCTCGATTCCCGCGCCTTATAGAGAGCGCGCACAAATGGCCTACTATACCGGTCGGCGTATCGTGGATATGATTTGGGAAGACTTAAAACCTTCAGACATTTTGACTCGCGAAGCGTTTCAAAACGCGATCGTCGTAAGTGCTGCCATTGGCGCATCCACTAATGTTCCCATTCATCTGGCCGCCATCGCCAAACACGCCAATGTAGAACTTCCTCTTTCCGACTGGCAAAGCTATGGCGCAGAGATTCCGCAAATCGTGAACTGCCAGCCAGTAGGCGAGTTTTTATCCGAAGAGTTTCATCAAGCCGGCGGAGTGCCGGCAACCCTGCACGAATTACTGCAAGCGAATTTGTTGCACCCGAATGCGGTAACGGTTTCTGGCGGCACACTAAAAGACAACTGCGACGACTGCGCCACCTATGACCCGCGAGTAATTCGATCGGTTGATCAACCTATCCGTGAAAATGCGGGACTGATGTTGATGCACGGCAACCTGTTTGATTCGGCCGTAATGAAAATCTCTGCCATTGACGATGATTTTCGCAAAAGGTATCTATCAACACCGGGCGACGAAAATGCTTTTGAGGGTAGGGCGATTGTCTTTGACGGCCCTGAAGATTACCACGCTAACATCAACAACCCGGAGCTGGAAATTGACGAGTACTCTGTTTTGATCATGCGCGGAGCAGGCCCCAAGGGTTACCCAGGCTCTGCCGAAGTGGTGAACATGCAGGCCCCCGATCACTTATTGAAGCGTGGTATTAGCGCCCTACCGACGATTGGCGATGGCCGACAAAGCGGCACTTCCGCCGCCCCCTCGATTCTCAACGCCAGTCCGGAAGCCGCCGACGGCGGTAACTTGGCGATTGTACAATCCGGAGACAGAGTACGAATCGATTTGAATCACGGTAAGGTCACGTTAAAAGTCAGCGACGAAGAGATTGCGTTACGGCACCAGAACAGCCGCTTCGACTCACCAAAAAATCAAACGTGGTGGCAAGAGATTTATCGAAACAATGTTAACAATCTCGATCAGGGAGCTGTATTTGAGGGCATGACTAAATACCAAAAAATTGCTTCGGACAAACCCAGACATTCCCACTAAGCCAATAAACCACAGACACAAAAAAATACATCTAACTAAAAATTAGATAGAAAACTTAGAAAAGCCTTATAGAACGAGGCCTGTAAGGCTTTTATCTAATATTATGCATTTTTATCTAATTTTTAATGCCTTTTGTTGCCCGTCAGAGCCTCTTAGAGAGGTGAACAATTAGATGCTAAAGCAACTCGATTTATCTATGTTTTAACTACTTGGCGAATAGTTAACGGCGGCTGATCATGGGCGGCAGCTCCTGCTCCTAAGCAGCCACTGAGGGAGTGTTAGCTTAACCACCGTTGCTGGCCCTTTGCAGACGTTTGTATGGTGCTGACGGAGCGATGTTGAGCGGCTACAGCCAACACTTTGCTGCCGCCCACCATTTCCTGATAACGACCATTGTTGCGACTACGCCGCCATCGGCTGCTCCGTCGGATTAGTGATACTGATTAGGTTTATCGTGGAGATGCGATGAGCCCGCTATGGCAAGCGTCGCAATGAATATCGCCAGGTCTTTGATTAAGTACTGGCCTTCCGGCGTGGGGGAGAATGGGAACGAGTAAAAACATATCTCGGGATTTAGTACAAACGTGAGGATTACGCCTGGTAGGCGGATTAGCAGCAGCAGTAGGGCAACACGAACAAGAGGCCGAAAAAGTAGGCAAACTCCTATCGTAACTTCCCACCATCCAAGTATCAGCACCATGCTTTCCGGGTCGCCCCAGTAGATGGTATGCGCCAGAATTGAGGTCGTGGTCTTATGACCAAATGGCTTGAGCAAGCCGAACCAAATAAACAGGACACCGATAGATACGCGATGGAGCATATGGCCATAGCGATAAAACAGTGCGATCAGCGATCGGTCAAGCTCTTTAACCTGCCTGATAATAAATTTCATGGCTAACGCGAAACTAAGTAGCGCCCTGGCAATGAGGCCTGGTGCAGACCGGAGGCCGGAGCAAACTGAAGCGAAGTGTTAGGCGCTGGGCTCATTAGGTTCATAACTCGTGTACTTTTGCCCAAACATTGTACTGTCATACACTCGAGATGCCATTTTTCTGAGCAATATGGATTCAGGTCACTGGGGAATCAATGTAAAACCACCGTTCTTGGCCCAAGTACTAAACCGCTCGCGCGGTAGTGGGCGCTGCCTGCAACACCGAGTACGCTCTTCTAAGTCAGCATGATTTATACGGCCATTGTCCTACGGGGAGCGGAGGGTATTTCCCTCTGCTTCTTGAGAGGAGCAATATCATGGCCATTCCTATCACTACTATTAGTCCGTTACGCCAGCGCTTTATCGAAGATATGCACCTGCGCAAGCTGGCCCCAGCTACTCAAGCTAGCTATATCCGCGCCGTTAAAAAACTCTCGCTCTTTCTTAACCGCTCACCCCATACAGCTACACCGGAAGACCTTCGACGATTTCAGTTGCAGATGGTCAACGACGGCGTTTCTGCAACTACGATAAACGCCACCATCACGGCACTGAGCTTCTTGTTCAGCGTTACGCTGGATCGCAGAGATGCTCTGCGATTGATGAGCTCTGTTCGTACCCCCCGCAAGCTGCCAACGATCCTCAGTCCCGAGGAAGTTACCCGCCTTATCAATGCAGCCTCGACCCCAAGGAACAAGACGGTATTGGCTATTGCTTACGGCGCAGGTTTGCGTATTAGCGAGGTAGCGGCCCTCAAGGTCAGCGATATCGATAGCCAGCGTATGGTTCTGAAGATCGACCAAGGCAAAGGCAACAAAGACCGATTCGCCATGCTCTCTCCCGCATTGTTGAACCTGCTGCGGGATTGGTGGCGGATTGCTCACGCACAACACCTGATGCTGTGTGATGGTTGGCTGTTTCCGGGGCAGAACCCCGTTTTCCATCTGACCGCACGACAAATCAGTCGTATCTTTCATGCCGCTGCCAAAGAGGCCAATCTCACTAAGCGCGCATCGATGCACACACTACGTCACAGCTTTGCCACGCATCTGCTAGAGCAGAAAGTCGATATCCGGATTATTCAGGTATTGCTGGGGCACAGCAAACTCGGAACTACAGCACACTACAGTCAGGTTGCGAACCGCACGTTAAGAGACGTGAAAGGTCCGCTCGAGTACCTAACGCTGTAGCTGTTTAACTGAGCATGGCGTCTTTGCCGCTAGAGGTTGCGGATATCTTCCGTGCCTGTGGCCCTGACTGGCGCAAAGCCAGAGCAGGAACGCTTAATCTCGGTCAGCTGAAAGCGATGTCAGCGATCGAGCGTTGCCGCAGTGCTGAACTCGGCGGGCATGTTTTGCGGTGTGAACGCTGTGCTCAAGTCCAGATCGCTTATAACTCCTGTCGCAACCGACACTGCCCCAAGTGTCAGACCTCTGCAGCGCATCGCTGGTTGGATGCCCGACAGGCGGACCTCCTCCCGGTGGATTATTACCATGTTGTGTTTACCCTGCCAGCACCAATCAGCGCCATTGCGTACCAGAATAAAGCGATTGTGTACGGTGTGTTATTTAAGGCCGCCGCCGAAACACTATTGACCATTGCCCGCGATAACCGTCATCTGGGTGCACGGATTGGCGTGACCATGGTGCTGCATACTTGGGGCTCTGCGCTAACCCACCATCCCCATGTGCACTGCATTGTGCCAGGTGGTGGTTTGGCAATGGAAGGGAGCCGTTGGCAAGCGTGCAAGCCCGGTTTCTTTTTACCGGTGAGGGTATTATCTCGGTTGTTCCGACGGCTGTTCCTGACGCAACTGACCTCGGCCTATCACTCCGGAGCGCTGCGGTTTTTCGGGTGCCACCAAGAACTGAATGAGGCTTCGGCGTTTGCCGCGTGGTTAAAGCCGACCTATCAACAGGACTGGGTGGTCTATGCTAAACGCCCCTTTGCGGGACCAAAAGCCGTACTGGCCTACTTGTCACGATATACCCACCGCGTTGCCATCGCTAACAGCCGCCTTATCGCGTTTGATGAGCACGGTGTCACCTTCAAGTGGAAGGACTACCGACAACAGGGGCGCACGCGACACAAAACCATGACGCTGGCTACTGACGAGTTCATACGCCGCTTCCTGCTCCATGTACTGCCGCACGGTTTTCACCGTATTCGCCACTACGGGCTGCTCGCCAACGGGGGACGCACGGAGAACCTGACTCAAGCTCGCCGACTGCTTGGCGTAGAGCAACAAGCTCAAACTGATGAATCAGCCGACGCCATCGTGTCCGATCAGAGAAGCCCTTTTACCTGCCCGACCTGTGGCGGACCAATGATCGTGATCGAGGTCTTTACGCATCACCACCTTCCGCGTGGACCACCGAGGTTAGCCGCGTGAAACTGCTGGAAGTACGTCATGCCCTAAACTGTTGTTCCGTGGCAGGGGCGTTACTCGTGTCGAATACTGTAATCCCGCAGATTCAAGATCCAAATGAAGGCTGCCGGCGCCGAGATCGGTTATGTAACCGGATCGAATCCGCTTACTCGATGCCACGACAGTGCCGAATACTCATCATTTCTTCGACGAGCTGGGGGCTCATAGACTGGAGCAATACCCTAATCCCCATAGCGATTTCACCATCGCACATCCGCGCTTCGAACCCCGCGGTTTCGTACATGGGGTTTTCTGCAACACCAGCCCGCTAATAATATTCGATCTAACTTCGATGCCGGAGCTTGCGGGCAGGTATCGCAGAACACTTAACCATACCGGACCTTAAGAATCTACTAATGTGCCCAAGTTCAATCTGAGCATTCATGGAAAGCGGACATTCCACTGCATGTTACTGCCGACTGAAGCGGGCACAGGCTGTGTGAAAACTAACAAAATCCTTCCCGGAGCTTACACAGGT
>CERE01023443.1_pt1 | contig 18927 bp, 14 predicted proteins | sample 530911 | NCBI WGS metagenome assembly CERE01 (sample SAMEA2621092, study PRJEB7988) | marine metagenome | biome: marine biome (ENVO:00000447); feature: mesopelagic zone (ENVO:00000213); material: "saline water (ENVO:00002010), including plankton (ENVO:xxxxxxxx)" | depth 800 m
AATGCCTGACATGGGCGGCATGGGCGGAATGGGCGGCATGATGTAATCAATTGCTGCCTCTAGTAGTCCTTTTAAATCAATGGTTTATATTTAATGTATACAGTTAAGTATACGCGAATGTAGACAGTGATGTAGGACGAAAAGAAGCTTTAAGAAAGGCGTTGGGTTTAGACTCAGCGCCTTTTTGTTTTATTATCCATCAGTAGTAAAGTTTATGGCTAAATCTAAAGGGAGTGATGTTACGCTCTTAATCCGCTTGGTGGTTCAACTTGCCATCAGCTTGTGTTCTTTGACCATTACAATAGTCTCGGCTTCCGCTGTCTTCATATTCCATGCGCTAGCAGCGTTTTTCCATATGGTGGACTATCTAGTGGAAAAGCTAGTGCCTGAAGCTAAAGCTGATTCAACACTTGAGTATCCATACGTATCCGTTGAGTTTGAGCCTTTCGGTACGCAATACACATATCTCAATCGCAGACCCAATATCAAAGTTGACGATGAAATATATGTTCGAGTAAGGATGTTAAATCCATTTCCGAAAAAGGTTAGAGTGACTCAGTTATTGAAATCATCCACTTTTAAAGGCAGGCACAAGCGAAATAAGCTTTGGTAAAGTGTACTAGGTATACTTTAGGTAAAACTTCCGGTACTGTTGAACCAAGTCTTGAGACAACGTGAAGTCTCCACTAAGCGCACTTGTTACAGTCTCTCTGTTGGCGATTCTGACTTAGGCAGTGCTTTCCAAAAAGGCTACCGTAACCGTACCTAGCAATGCCGCCTGCTTGGCTCCATTGTCCTGCAAATTCCACTTGGTCAACCAGTAAGTCAGCAACGCTTCTTTCATCCTCTTCGCCAAGTGATTCACACCGCATGAGCATTTAAAAATGCTACCTTTCATCGCACGGTAAATGGTGATTAACGCATTTTGATACCCATCAAATTCCTACTCCGAGCGAAAATTAACTCTTAGCTTTATTATCATAATTTTAACAATGCACATTCTTCGTGCTATCGCAGAATATTGAAGTGTCCGCGATAGCTATCGTTTTTGTTAGTGTTGATGGGGGGTAGAGGGCGCGGAAAGTAATATCGCAGCGGCTAGGCGAAGTGTTAAATAATTTGTGCTTTTTCTAAACCCTCCTTCTAACTTTGTATTGCAATGTCATTCAACGCCTCACAGCCACTTGGTTGTGTTTGCCGTTTTTTACCATTACCCTGCCTCGGCTTGTCTTACTCTTCTTGAGACAACAAGATATTGCTTTAGCGCGTTTTCATTTGAGGCTAATACTTTTTATGGCAACCCCATTGTCCACTTTTACCAGTGGATTATATGCATCAGTCAAACACACCTTTAACTACACCAGTGGTTTAGGCGCTGTGTTGTGCCTGGCGAATGCGGCCTTGTTGCTAAATGTGGTATTAGTGATTAGCGGCACCATGGCAGATTCTGCGGAATTTGTGAGTGCGTTAAACGAAAGCCTTGTTATAGAGCCTTTTGTTATAGCGTTTGCCAATCATACGCTTTCTCAATTCATGGTACCTACCATTGCCCTGGTGCTAAGTGGCCTACTGGTTAAAGCCATTGCCATAGCTAAAGCGCCAATTGCCAAAAAACGTCGCTCTTTATCTTACCCTTGCCCTACATTTCCTCAGCCTTTTGTTCAAAAGCTAGGTAGTCGAGCCCCTCCGGTTTTTAACTAACCGTCTTCAATTTATACATCTGAAACCTGAATGCCGAACTTCCCTTTGTGTGAGTAGGCAGGGTGGTGATGTTTTTTCTGATGTTTTAAACCAGCTGTACCTTGCGTAAAGCGCGTGCATGCAGCTATCGCCGTTTAACGTGTGGGTTATAGGAAACCATTTTGTCTATTCGTAACCTTTTTAAATTACTTGTCACTATTTGCGTGCTAACACTGGCTGGCTGCAGTGGTGGTATTCTCGATCCGAAAGGGCAAGTGGGGGTGGATGAGAAGAACCTTATTATTCTTTGCAACATTCTCATGCTGCTTGTTGTTATTCCTGTCATTGTTCTAACGCTCTATTTTGCGTGGAAATACCGCGCCAGTCGTGACTTTGAAATATACACCCCAAAGTGGGCGCACTCGACCAAAATTGAAGCCGTGGTATGGTCGGTGCCCATTCTCATTATTATTGCTTTAGGGGTCATAACCTGGCGTTCGACGCACACCCTCGATCCCTACGCTCCGTTAGAAGGAAAAGGTGAGCATCTTACCGTTGAAGTGGTATCACTTAACTGGAAATGGTTATTTATTTATCCGGAGCAAGGCATCGCGACGGTAAATGAGTTGGTGTTTCCTGCCAATAAACCGGTGGAATTTAAAATTACATCGGAAGGCACCATGAATTCATTTTTTATCCCGCAATTGGGAAGCCAAATTTATTCTATGGCAGGTATGGAAACCAAGCTTCACCTTATTGCCAACGAGCCAGGTACATTTAAGGGAATATCGTCTAACTACAGTGGTGCTGGTTTTACGGGAATGAAATTTAACGCTATTGCTACGCCCACTGACGCTGATTTTGACGCTTGGGTAAGCAAAGTTAAGTCACAGCAACAAACCTTAAGTCAAGCGTCTTACAAGGTATTGGCGCAGCCCTCAGAGTATCACCCTGTTACCTATTACGGCGACGTGGAAGATGGCTTATTTCACCATATCGTCATGAAGTATATGGCAGACCACGGTTCTATGGACTTTTACGCAAAGCCAGATCACGCCGCTAAAGGCATGCATGAGACAGCGGTAATGGACAATGGTCATCATAAAGAGGTTACACACTAATTATGTCTTTTTTAGGTAAATTATCGATAGAGTCTGTGCCCTATCACGAACCCATTATTATGGTGACCCTCGCAGTGGTTGCTGTATTGGGATTAGTGATAGCGTCACTTATTACTAAGCATAAACAATGGGGGACTTTGTGGTTTGATTGGATAACCTCCGTCGATCATAAGCGCTTAGGTATTATGTATATTGTACTGGCGATGATTATGCTTCTGCGTGGCTTTGCTGATGCCATTATGATGCGAACCCAATTAGCCATGGCCACTAATGGCGCGCCAGGGTATCTGCCTCCAGAGCATTACGACCAAATTTTCACGGCTCACGGCGTGATCATGATTATTTTTATGGCAATGCCATTCATGATTGGCTTAATGAATATCATTTTGCCGCTTCAAATTGGTGCCCGTGATGTGGCCTTCCCGTTTTTGAATAACTTGAGTTTCTGGCTGACTGCTGGCGGCGCAATTTTGGTGAATGTCTCGTTAGGTTTAGGTGAATTTGCTAAAACGGGTTGGGTGGCCTATCCGCCGTTAGCGGGGTTAGAGTTTAGTCCCGGGGTGGGGGTCGATTATTATATATGGGCCTTGCAGATATCCGGGCTCGGCACGCTACTTACTGCCGTTAACTTTTTAGTCACTGTATTTAAGATGCGTGCGCCGGGCATGAAATTGATGCAAATGCCTATTTTCACATGGACTTGCACTTGGGCGAACATTTTGATTGCTGCGTCTTTCCCAATTTTAACTGCCGTTTTGGCCATGTTAACCCTTGACCGTTATATGGATTTCCACTTCTTTACCAATGAAGCGGGTGGAAACTCCATGATGTACATCAACTTATTTTGGGCGTGGGGACACCCGGAAGTGTATATTCTGGTGTTGCCAGCGTTTGGTATTTTCTCGGAAGTCATTTCAACCTTTACTGCAAAACGTCTCTTCGGCTACAAGTCGATGGTGTACGCATCTGGTGCTATTGCCATTTTAGGGTTCGTAGTTTGGCTGCACCACTTCTTTACGATGGGCTCTAGCGCCAACGTCAATGCCTTTTTTGGCATTATGACCATGGTGATTGCTGTGCCGACTGGGGTGAAGCTCTTTAATTGGTTATTTACCATGTATCGAGGCCGTTTAGTCCTTAGCGTTCCTGTTTTATGGACTTTAGGGTTCATGGTGACCTTTACCATTGGCGGTATGACTGGCGTATTGCTTGCCATTCCTGGTGCCGACTACGTGCTTCACAATAGTCTATTTTTGATTGCGCACTTTCATAACACAATTATCGGCGGCGCTGTATTTGGCTACCTCGCAGGTTTCGCGTTTTGGTTTCCTAAAGTCATGGGCTTTAAGCTAGATGAAAAAACCGGTAAGGCAGCGTTTTGGTGCTGGCAAATTGGTTTCCTTTTGGCGTTCATGCCCCTATATGTGCTTGGCTTTTTGGGTATGACACGCCGTCTTAACCATACCGATAATCCAGATTGGAATATCTGGTTATACATTGCCATGGTGGGGGCGTTCGTTATTGCAATCGGTATCTTTTTCCAGTTGCTTCAGTTGTTCGTCAGCTTTAAAAATAAAGATAAGCTAAACGATACCACTGGCGACCCATGGAATGGGCATACCCTGGAATGGTCAACAGCCTCCCCGCCGCAATTTTACAATTTTGCGCACATTCCTCATATCCAGGACATTGATGCATGGACAGACATGAAAGAGCGGGGGGAGTCTTACCAACGGCCACAGCAGTATTCACCTATTCATATGCCTAAAAACACGTCAGCAGGTGTGTTTATGAGCATGAGCTTTACCGTGATGGGGTTTGCGTTAATTTGGCATATTTGGTGGTTAGCCATAGTAGGGCTAATGGCTGGAATTGGTGTGTTTATTAAGCGTTGCTACACCCGCGATGTGGACTACTACGTTCAGGTAGATGAGATAGATCGTATTGAACAAACGCATTTGGGCGCAAATACCACAGGAGCAAATGCATGAATACAGTAACAGCCACCATGCACACCGACGATCACGAACACCACGGGCATCATGAAAACAACACGGTATTTGGTTTCTGGTTGTATTTAATGACCGATTGCTTGTTGTTTGCCTCGTTCTTTGCCACCTACGCGGTATTGTTTATGAATACCGCTGGCGGCGTGTCAGGGAAAGACATATTCGAACTCAATTTTGTGGCGGTAGAAACCGCTGCTCTGTTAGTAAGTAGCATCACGTTTGGCTTCGCAATGATTGGTGCTCACAAACAAAACAGGGGGGCTGCGTTAGCCTGGTTAGCCGTAACATGGCTATTAGGTGCAAGCTTCATAGGCATGGAAGCCTATGAGTTTCATCATCTCATTACCCATGGGCACGGGCCACAGCAAAGTGCTTTTTTGACGGCCTTTTTCTCCCTAGTAGGGCTACACGGTTTGCACGTTACCGCCGGTCTTATTTGGATGACGGTGATGTTCATTGAAGTTAGCCGCCGGGGCTTACCCGAGCAAACGGTAACGCGGTTAAGTTGCCTTAGTTTATTTTGGCACTTCCTCGATATTGTTTGGATTTGTGTATTTACCGTGGTTTATTTAATGGGGGCAATGTAATGGCGTTACACGATTCACATAGCAAAGCGCATCAAGATGCGCCAGCGCAGGCATCGCATGAAGACCACGGTAGCGTTAAATCCTACGTGGTGGGGTTTATCCTTTCAGTGGTTCTAACGGTTATCCCGTTTGTGTTGGTCATGAAGGGCGACTTTTCAAAGGTGACCACGCTTTGGAGCGTGATTATCTTAGGGTTAATTCAAATTTGGGTTCACCTGAAATACTTCCTTCATCTTAATTTTGTCACTGACGAAGGGCGAGCTAATACTTTTTCGTTTTTATTCAGTGCGCTTATCATTTTTATGGTCGTTGGCTTATCTATTTGGATAATTTATGAGTCTAACGCCATGATGATGTACTAGTGAACGCTTAAGTTAGAAGGTAAACAGTCAATGAATGTGACATTCAAACGCTACCTTACCGTAACGAAACCGGGCATTATTTTCGGGAATCTAGTTTCTGTTGCTGGGGGATTCTTACTTGCAGCGAAAGGTCATGTGGAGCCAATGCTAATGATAGCCACTTTGGTGGGCCTATCGCTGGTGGTAGCGTCTGGGTGCGCCATCAATAACTGTATCGACAGTGATATCGACAGGAAAATGCAGCGAACCCAAACTCGGGTTACGGTTACGGGAGAAATGTCCCTTGTCGCTGCGTTTTTCCATGGCCTGTTTTTAGGTGTACTCGGCTTTGCCATCCTTGTCATTTACACCAATATGACCGCCGTGTTTTTTACTGCCTTAGGATACATCATTTACGTGGGGTTATATAGCCTCTACATGAAGCGGAACTCGGTATACGGTACCTTGGTGGGAAGCCTTTCCGGCGCGGTACCACCTGTGGTGGGGTATTGTGCTGTAAGCGGCCAGTTCGACACTGCCGCGGCAATCTTGCTGGTTATGTTTAGCCTCTGGCAAATGCCGCATTCCTATGCCATTGCTATCTTCCGTTTTAAAGATTATGAAGCGGCAAATATACCTGTATTGCCGGTGGCTAAAGGGGTGGCCAAAGCAAAACAACACATAGTGCTTTATATTGCAGTATTTGCCCTTGTCGTTTTATTGCTGCCATTAAGTGGTTATACGGGCATAGGCTTTATGGCTGTGGCGTGTACCACCAGTTTGTGGTGGTTGTTCATGGCACTTCGGGGATACCGCCGCGACATCAATATTGACGGTTGGGCGCGACAAGTGTTTGGGTTTTCAATTTTAAACATAATCGCGCTGTCTATTGCAATGTCTGTGGATTATCACGAACCAATCAAGCACGATTTTTGTTTTCAATCGCTTCAATTTGCTTGTAAAGCGTTTCTGACTCTGCAGTCAGCATAGAATAGGTTTTTATGTCGCCGTTTCGCTGAGCATGCATGGCGCGTTCAAGCAACTTATCGTATTGTCGGCGTAATTTTTTAGTTGGGTTAGATTTAAATAAATTAAACACAGGCCAATCTCAGTGGTGGGGTGACGGTTAATTAACGTAAATTCAAGCCTAATCGATCATCTATTACAGGGTTTTAATTAAAGCCCTATGCTTTTTACCCTCAAGTTGTTGTACCTCAGTGGTTTTATGTTTATCAGGTAAGCCGTTTTTCGCAGTAACCGGTTAAGTGCCAAGCTAGGCCTAACTCGTAGGTTCGAGTGATTATTCCTATTTGAATATTTTTAACAGAAGTCTTAGCCCGCATAGCCGCTTAGTGAGAATGTAGTTGGTCTACTATTTATTTATGTTGCTAGGAGAATGGGCGCATGTTCAAGGTATCGTGTTTGGGGTTATTCATGGGGACGTCGTTATTTGCTTTTGCTCAAAACCCGTTGCCATTAGGTGAAGGGCTAAGAACTGCAGACCCGTCCGCTCACGTATGGGAAGACGGTCGTCTCTATTTATATACTTCACACGATATGGAATGCCAAGAAGACTTCTGGATGCAAGATTGGTATACCTTTTCTTCTACCGATCTAGTGAACTGGACGAATCATGGCCCAGGTTTATCGTTAGACGAAATTGCGTGGGCAGACAACTACGCTTGGGCGCCAGATGCCGCGTATAAAAATGGAAAGTATTATTTAGTTTTTCCCGCAGGCACAGGCCACAAAGATAGAAAAAACCCTGAAAAAGCACTAAATGGATGGGGATTGGCGTGGCAGAAAGTGACTCCCCCACAGGGCCTTTTAAAGACATGATTGGTGCGCCTTTATGGCGCGAGCCCTATGCTAACGACCCCAGTCTATTTATCGACGATGATGGCAAAGCGTACTTATATGTTCACGCGCAAGGCGCTGATTATCATGTGGTAGAAATGGCTGACGACATGCGAAGTATTAAAGGTAAGCTGGAAAAGATGGATATGGGGGGGTATACCCCCAAAATGGAGGGGCCTTGGGTATTTAAACGGGAAGACTTATATTACTTTACTATGCCTGAAAATAATCGCGAACTTAGCTATTACACCAGCCCATCGCCCAAAGGCCCTTGGACTTACCACGGGGTGATAATGGAACAAGAGGCGAACAGCAACAATCATCATTCTATTGTAAATTATCAGGGGCAATGGATACTGTTTTACCACCGTTGGTTAGACATTGACTCTACCTGTGGTCGACAAAGGCACGTTGCTGCTGAATACCTCTATTTTAATGAAGATGGCACCATACAACCCATTCGCCGAACCCAAAAAGGCGTAGCAGACTTTGCGAGTCAGGGTAATCAAAAACAATAACTAAACCCAGTTATGAAGGCTTTCGTGGAGTAGGTTATAATGGCGCCATAGTGATTTTTTTAAGGTTCTTATATGGCCACGGCATCCGCACTTCACATATTGGTGAAAACAGAAAAAGAAGCGTTATCCATTTTGCACCAACTTAAAAAGGGTAAAGACTTTGCTACGTTAGCAAAACGCCATTCTACCTGCCCTTCAGGCAAACGGGGTGGCGATTTAGGGGAATTTCGTCGGGGCCAAATGGTAAAAGCGTTTGACGATGTGGTGTTTAAAAAAGACGTGTTAAAGGTGCACGGGCCAGTTAAGACCCGTTTTGGTTATCATTTGATAAAGACGCTATATCGAAACGGCTAGCCCCTTTAGGGCACCCAGCGTTCGCCGCAAATTCCGTTTTTCGTGTACTGGTTGAACGGGCTTTTGTAGGGGTGGATAGCCTCAGAGAGGGCGTTTTTATGATCAACAGAAATAAAGACATCTGTGTCTGGTTTTCCCTTACTATCCAGCAAATAGTAATTTGATACATAGCCAGCCACGAACATTTTATCCTCCATTCCTACATCCACAAGTTGCACCTTGGTCACGGCTTTAAAGCGTGCGTTTTGGTTGTCTAATGACAAAATCTTGCGGAAGTAATAGCCCTTTTCTTTTTGGTGCTGTGAAAAGCCGCTTAGTATGTCGATGAGCTCGGTTAATCCAATGGCCTCTCGCTGAAGCATAAAGTTGTGGGTAACGCCTGTGCCCTGTTCGCTAGCGTGCCCAGCGTTATATGCCTGTTCGGCCTCCAGTTCGGCTAAATAGCTTTTGCCTTCGTCAGTGTATTGGTTCAGTGCTTCTGTATTCATATGAACGTAGTAATCACTGATGCCAGCAGGGGATACCTCAAACAGCCAGAGATCTGGGGTAACGGCGGCGCGCGCTTTCGGTTCTTGAGGGCCTTTGGGAACACATTTTTCAGAAATATAATAGTAATATTGCCCAGCATCAATGGCGTACGCATTTTGCAAACACAGTAGGGCAAAAACACCAATGAGTGCTTTGGTTCTACCTAGCATATTACGCAAAATTTTCATATTAACCCCACCAAGATAACCACAAAACGGCTAGTGTACGGGCATCTTTATCACAATGCGAGTGTGCTGGGTTTTCTTGTTACGCATAGGCCTTAGTTAATACCGCTAAGCTCGGCAACAAAAAAGCCCCTAAGCTTTTTCACTTAAGGGCTTGTCATCTTACAGGGTTTATAAACTTGGAATAGACTCAGGATCTTGCTTGATTTTACCCACTCCAGCATGGTTGATGACAATCGCTTTGGTTTTATCGGCATCATCTAATTGATACTCATAGGGCACTTCGTAACTGGATGTTGGCGTAGCCTCTGGCCCCGCAACCACGTCGCCGTCAGCCGGCGTTGTCCAGGTTACACCCTCACCAAACACGTTTCCTGATGTATTCCAGTAGCCAACCACATCGGAATAAAAAGACACGATGGGGTTCTGAGTATTTTCAAATACATTATTGTTAATGCGTAACTCAGCGCCTTGTCGTGAATTGATGGCGGTAGAGGTAATGTTGCTATAGTAATTATTATACAAATGACCTACACCGTAGCGAAACAGTGGCAATCGGGATTCGATGTTTTCAAACCGGTTATGGTGGAAGGTAATCATGCGATCAGTATTGGCACTGTCAGTATCGGTTTCCGTATGTCCGTGCAGCGAACCTTTCCAATGGTCGTGCAGGTAGTTATAGGAAATAGTGATGCTTTTTGCGCCTCTTTTACTGTCAATTAAACCATCGTAATAGTCTTTGTCTACATTGAGGGTACTGTACAGTTCATTGTGATCAATCCAAATATGGCTGGTGGTTGAGCCATCATTATCACCTTCAATGGCAATGGCGTCTTTTCCTTCTGTTAATACGTGGTGAATTTTCAGATTGCGAATAATGATGTTGTTGGCACGTTTTATCAGTATGCCTATGCCGTCCAATTCTCCACGGCTGGCCACACCAATAATAGAAACATCGTTCATGTCTCTAATTTCAATTGGCGCCCCCGAGCTGCCATTGTTGGCGTCGGTAATGGTGCCATCGACGTATATGGTCACCGGGGTATTCGCTGCTTTTGCGTCGTCTAATGCCGCTTGCAATGCAAGCCCCGTATTCACGGTGACTACAGTGCCGCCCGCGCCGCCCGACAGGGTGTAATTATGTTGGGCGAAACCTTGCGACACCGAAACATCGGGTACAGTCACAACCGGATCACTAGGTACGCTAGGCTGCCAGCCAGTATCATTGTCATAATGGGCAAAAATAGCCTCTCGGGTGGTGAGTGAACTGACGTCGCTTTCAGTGAGCAAATAAGCAGACTCCCGGGTAGAAAGGTTTAGCGCGTTTCCTTGCAAATCCATACTGCCATATTCTCGCCATCCCGCATTCGCCGTTGCCGTAACCGGGTTGGGGGCGGGTTGATCACGCACGCCCTCACCCGCCCAACCGATATCCGCAATGTGAGTATCAAATCGGTTATTGATAAGGGTAATGTTATCAAAGTAGTTTTCACTGCCGCCACTTCGGGCAATGTAAGTAGAATTATCCAATACACCATTACCAAGTGGGCCGGGGCCGTTGGTGAAACGGCTGTTTAGAAAAATGAATCCCTTGTGGTCAATGTCTGGCACGCGGGCCTGTAACACGTAGCCGCCAGCGGTATCTTCATCTGGGTTGCCATTTTTAGAATCACCAATGGTACGAATTTCACTGTTTTCAAAAAGCGCGGTATTCACATAACCCCAAATGAAATCCACGTTGCCAGCAACAAGGGTCTCATAAAACCAGCTATAACCTTTTAGTTGCAATGTATCTTGTTCGCTGATGAAGTTCATGTTCACCGCACTTAAACGTCCATCATCATTGTTGAAATAAAGGGCTTCAGCTTGATTGGAGTAGGCGTTGCTACGTGTGTGTGTATTTTTCAGGGTGAAGTTATGAAGTGTTAAGTTATCTGCGCCCTCCACGAGAAACACGCTTCGTCCCCCTTCAGCTACCGTGGCGCCCACGGGCGAAGACTTTCCACTGCCACTGTTTAGGCTGTCGTAGTTGGCGTAATAAACAAGGGTGTTGTCTCTGCTTTCCCCTTGAATGGTGACGTTATTTTGATTGCGTAAAAAGAGAAGCTCTTCGTATTCACCATCCCGTAGGATAATGGTTGCAGGCTGTTCCTTAGGAAGGTTTTCCATGACATAGTTTAATGCGCCTTGTAATGAACGAAAATCTGCTTCGCCATCATCATCCACTAAAAGGTGGGTGCCTGTAGGAGCGGCTTCCCGCGTTGTGAAGGTCCAATTTGCCGTTTTACCCAAACCGTTAAAAAGTTGGCTATTTAGTGAAGCGTCAGTGACCAAACCGTCGCTAATGGCCACATAATAGCTTTCGCCATATTCCAATACATTATTGTGAGGTTTAACAATAAGCTGATTACCTTCCACCTTGATAGGAAGGTAATTTACATGACGCAGTTTGTCTTGCCCATGATACCCAAGAGCGTCTATGTCACCACCCATTGAAATGACGTCTACAATGCTATCATCACTTTGTTTGTAAATACGCACTTCGCCGGAGGTGCCAAGGGTCGGGGCATCGTCAAACGTAAGTGTGAGGAGCCCGTCGAGGTACGCATTTTGTTGGCCTGCAAAGGGCGTGGTGAGGGGAAACAAGTCACCATACGTGGCACTTGGCATAGTAAAACCTTCTTGCACAGTCACGCTTAGCACTTTGAATAATGCAGGGTCTTCGCCAGAAGTGAAGGTGACTTGTGCGTTACCCTCCGCGTTTGCGGTTAGCACAACCAGCGAGCCATCCTGCTCTACGCTAACCACACTTTCATCACTGCTTATGACTGAAAATTCGTCTTCAGTAATACCATCACTTTTTACCGCAGTGACGTGAACATAGAGAGGGTCCTCACTGGTCGTGGTTTCCCATGCATTGGTGGCGTAGTCCAGCGTAAGCTGTACAGGCCTTTCACTTGGGTCTCCCACCTTTAAATCATCTAATTCAAATGAGCGATTGTTAGTGAATAGCCCGATTAAGCCTTTCGCGCTGTAACTGGAATCGGTGGTTGAGCCCAGATTTTCTCCATTGAGATAAACCGTTAGTTCATCGCCAACCATGTCTATACGCACTCGATACCAAGTGCCGTCAACACCGTCTTTTTCACCTATTTCTATGGGCGATTTTTTTTGTAGAGGTCGGCTAATACTGCCCGCTTTGCTCACTGCTATTTCAACTTGGGTACTGGTGCTAGCATTTTGCACGTTCAAGCCGCCTGCAAACCAATTGCCTACACTGTCATATCGACCAAGTAGAAAAATTTGCTTGTTTCTGGTGGTACTATTTTGGCGTGGACGAATTCGTGCTTCCACAAAATAATCTCCACTTTCAGGCAAGTCGGTGAGTACACTGTCTTTAACTAAGAGAATCTCCCCACCTTCACCTCCTGCGGTATATCGCATTACATTATTGCCATCATCATCCAGTATATCGAAGCTACCTTGCGCACCGTTACTGCCACTTTCATTGGCTAATAGGTCGAAGTTATCGAATGAACCCGAAGAAAAGTCATCACAAAAATAAAGCGTGGGGGCAGAGTCGCAGCTAAACGCTTGGCTTGAGGATCCATCATCCAAGTAGGTGATCACGAGATTATCAATAGTGACTACGCCACCACTTTCGGTACGCAATTGTAAAAATGATGACGAAGTGGCCACAAAACCTTCAATAGATAATCGCTGACCGGCAGTGAGTGAGGTAATAGGTTCACTGAAGAACTTGGCGTCGCCGCCATGGATTGACTTGCTGCTACTGCTGGTGTTGTTGTCTGCATAGATGATGAAGTTATTATCACCTTCGGTATCTTCAACATTAATAATGTCCATACTAATCATGTACGGGCGGCTTAAATCTAATATACCTGTGGTCGCAGTGTCGTCTGCGCTTGTCTCTACATCAGGCGTGGTGTTACCCAGCGTAAAGCGTGCACTATCTATGGTGAGTGAGCCGTCGCTCATGGTAAGGCCAGAGCTTCCGCCAGTGATACTATAAAACGGTGTTTGAGCACCGCCATCTGTGGCTTTGTAACTTGGCGAGAAGAAGCTATCAACGTCGGTTTCAAAGGTTTCTTCAAGCAACACATTAGCTGCAATATACTCAATGCGAATATTGTCGATAACCACTCTCGAACCGCTTTCAGTTCTAAACTGTAAATACGAGTTCTGACTAGCGATTGGCCCTTCCACGGTGACAGTGGTGCCAGCAACTAAACTAGTGACAAGCTCATTGTAAAAACGAGAGCTTCCACCTAGGTAAGAATTGGCGCTGCCAGAGGTGTTATTGTCCACATAGATTTGGAACTTGTTATCGCCTTCAGTATCTTCCGCAGCCACTACGTCAAAGATGACGTGGTACGGTCGACTCAAATCGAGGGCGCCGTTCACTGATGTATCATCTGCGGAGCTTTGAGTATCGGGTGTAGTATTGCCTAGTGTGAAACGACCACCGTCTAGCTCAATACCATTGCTAACCTGGGTTACCTGCCCCCCTGTTTTCGTTAACATTGGTACGCTAACACCGTCAGCGGTTTCGATGGCAGCAAAATTGGTGGAAAAGATATCCTCGCTAATGCCAGCAAACGAATAACTTAGAGGCAGTGGGGTAGTAGGAATGATCACCGGTTCTTCAGGTTCGGTGGGTTCAGGCTCCGTTGGTGCAGTGGGTACGTCAACCGCATCTGCAACGGTCTCAATTTTAAGATTATCTAGGGTAATTGAGCCACTTGAGTCGGTTCGAAGCTGGAAGAAACTGTTAGTAACAGTGTTATCTAGAATCTTTGCATCGGATGCTGCAGGGTCGCCGCCATTCACATCATCGCCTGGTTCATACGTGTATGAATAGCGAGTACCGGCTTCAAGCTCTCCGTCGCTAAGAGAAATACTGACAAATTTTGACGCGGCGCCATGAATAGAATTGTCTTGACCTGTGGTGTTGTTGTCAACATACAAGCTAAAGCTACCAGCACTGCCAACTGCGACAATATCGAAGCTAATCGTAAAGCCTTCGCTTAGGTTATAAATACCTTGACCAACGGTATCTGTACCTGAGGTATTGGCCCCTGGATTTGCAGCCGCATTACCAATAGAAAAGCGATCGCCTTCTAGTGTTAATTGGCCTGTTGAGGCATCCACAAGCGGGCTACCGCCGGTAACATAGTAGAGCGCTCCTGCATCGGGCGCATCGCTAAGTCGCTTGTATGAAGATGAGAAAAAGGTATCGGTATCGGTATCAAAGTTCTCTTCTAAAGCGGCTTGAATCGCATTGGCAGCTTCTTCAAGTCTTATTGATTCTGCGTCAGCTTGTGCTTGGGTAAAGGCAAACACAGCTGCTTGTGGGTCCTCATTTGATAAACAGCTTTCAACGTAGGTAGCAATCGGGGTGGCGTCATCAGCACTGATTAAACACAGGCTATAGACATCATTTACGGTATTGTAGGCACGTGAAATGAGGTAATGGGTTTCTTCTTGTGCATGTAAAACCAGTACTTTTCTGCCAAAAGCGAATTCGTAGTTTCCGCTGAGCGTTTCATCCCCGGTCACTAACGTAAAGTCACCCGCTAAGTTATTTTCATCGACTGGAGTAAACGAAAATGTCCGCTGCGTCACTTGCCTATTTTCTATGAAGGGTGCATACACGTCGCCGGTAAATTTAGTGACATCGAAGGTATTAGGAAAGAGTGTACCTAGCTCGGTCTCAAGGTAACTGACGAAATGCGACAGTGCCGTTGACTTGTCTATTAGTGTGTTGCTTGCCCCGCCTGCAGCGGGTAACCAAACTTCAACATCGGAGGCAAAATCTGCATCCGATTGATTGAAAAAGTCAGTGAGGGTTTCGCCCTCTTCTAAGGTGACAGTTGCCACATTTGCAGCATCAGCGCTAAGCGTAATACCGTTTGTTGGGTCGCCATCTGTGTCTAGCGACTGTAGCAATCTAATAGTGTTCACCACCGATTGGTTAAAAGCATTGTCAGTAGCAAATAAATCTAGCGGAGATATAACACTTGATGCTGGGGTCTCAGGAAAGACTAAGTCCCCAATATAGAATGAGAGTTGCTCGCCTCGAAAGTACGAGAATTCACCATTTTCATCGGTTTGGCCGGCTTCAACGGACGCAGAATTATAGCTAAGCCCACTGACTGGGCTATCCACAAAAACACCTGTAAGCGCAGGATCTGGCGGCAGTTTTACGTTAGTCGTACTTTTCTCTCCGCAGCCAGCAATAACTAAAACACTACCTATAAGGGCAGCAACATAAGTGAGTTTCATTGACTCAACCTCCATGAAATGCCACGCGTACCCTATTAATCAGTTCGCGTTGGCATTGAAATTTTCAATGTCTGAGCCAATGGCTCAGAACGAACTAATTAATAGAATTTAACGTTCACACCTAATTGGTAACTTCTGCCATATTCTTCTTTTTGATAAAGAATATTGCCGCCGCTTAAGGCATTACCTTGGAAGTAACGTAAGTCTGCTTCTTCAGTTAAATTGATGGCGTCAAAATACACCTGAACCTTGTCGGTGACGTCGTACTGAAGTTTAAAGTCGAGGCTTTTCACATCGGCTTGGTACTGATCGCCCCACACTTTGCAACCTTTAGGGTCGTTTATGTCAGCGGTGACTGGGCAAGAGCCAATTTGTTCCAAAACATCAGAGCGGATGTTGCCGATAAGACGTGCTGAGAAAGTCTGGCTCTCCCAGCCGAACACCAGATTAAACGTGGTGTCAGCCTGATCGGGCAGCGCCACTTTGCCCTGTCGAATTGACTCATCAAGCACGGCCTCACTATTGAGAAGTGTTGCGTTGCTCTGCAGAAAGAAGCCATTGTCGAAATATTGGTTATAGCTAAGCTCAACGCCATATACCTTGGCGCTTTCACCATTAACCGTCACATTGATTTCGTTTAGATAGAGATCTTGTGGAATAACAAACTCTGTAACTTGATTCACCGGTAGGGTAAGGGGTAAATCAGCGATAGACATCCCGATACCATTTACATCAACAATGAAATTCTCAATATCTTTATAAAAGACCGCAGCCTCTAAAAACAGGTTTTCGCTAGGATACCAACCTACCGAGGCATCGTAGTTTACCGATGTCATCGCAAGCAAGTTGGGGTTACCAACATCTAACGCATTGTCTGAACCTAATACGTACTGACTGAGTTGTTGTAACGATGCGCCACCTTGGCTGTCGTCACAATCATCTGTACCCGGTGGGCAAAGTTCAATGTCGCTATCAAAAATGGCATAGGCACGGGCTTGTTTGAAGGAGGGGCGAGTGAAGCTGGTCCAAATTGCACCGCGTACTAAAATGTTCTCAGAAGGCTCCCACTTAATATGTGCACTTGGAAAGAATTCGCTGTATTTAATCGCTGCCTCTGGCAAAGGAATCGCAATATCCAACGCACCGGCGCCAGCGCCATTAAATTCAAAGTCGTCATTTTCCAGTGACATAAACCCAGTGGATGAGAACTCAGTTTCTGTCCAACGCACACCAGTGATGAGGGTAGCATCTAAGCCAATGGGAAATTCTGCCATGGCGTATACGGCCTTAGTATCCTCTACAATGGCATAATCACCTTTTGTGCTTTCTATTGACACTTCACCATTCGTCGCTGGCACCACGGTTTGTCGTGTGGCATCGACAATCTGATCCACGGTGGCTCGGCTTTCAAACGGTAGCTGAAAGTTGCTGTCAGAAGGAATGCTGCTGTCATAATCAGCCAAGGTTGAGTTTACGGCGGCAATGCAGGCGGCATCATCATTACAATCATTTGGGTTGGGGTCGAAGCTCCAGCGGTCTTTGTCGCGAACATGATCTCGTTCGGTTACTTCAGCGCCAACCTTGATGTAGTTAAGGTAGTCATTAAAAATATCTGTACGAAGGTTTAAGTTAACCGTTTTTATTTCATCGGTTCTTTTACCGTCTTCTAAGAATAAGTTATCAAACTGATAATTTGACAGTTCAAATCCGTTACCACTTCCGGACGTGCCAAAAATACTGTTGCTTGGGTCGTAAGTGAGGCCCGCAATCTCGGCGGCATCCTCGGCCGACATTATTTTTGCACTTATTGTATCCCGGCTTCCTTGACCATAGACGATTAAATCTCGTTCTCTAAATTGTACACGGCGATCGCCACTAGAGTCTTCTTCTGAGCGAGATTGCGCAAACTCATAGTCAAGCACAAAGCGCTCCGCAATACGATTTTCGCCACCTAGGCTAAAGGTAGTCGTCTTGTTTTCACTTTCTTGGATAAAGTGCTGATGGAATACATCGATATCGCTTAATATGAATTCCTTGGTTTGACTGTTTACATAGACAATTTCACTGTTGCCTACCGAACCTGCATCCTGAAAATCGTAGAATTCACGCTGCGCGAGATCGTCGTCTTCAAATTGTGTGTAGGTGCCCTTGGCGTAATAGTAGCTATCCGCATTGGGCTTGTATTCTAAATTGAGCGCGGCAGCTTGGCGGGTTCGTCCCGCAACTTCCCTTCTATACTCCAATTGGGCTGGTGCTAAAATTTCGTCGCCAGCAGCAATTTCGTCATCCGTTTTACCTAAGTCTGCTTTATAAAACTTCATTTCATTTGTGCTGTGATGACGGGTTTCATCAATAAGGGTTTTTCGCTCTTCATGAGATATGGCAAATCCAATACCGAAGGTATCGTCGAGAAAGAATTGCGTGCCATCTAAACTGAACTTGGGCGAGTGAGCTCCTCGCTTTTGCGAATACGCATCTTGAGCTCTAATTTTTAGCGTATTTTTACCACGGTCAAAAGCCGAAATGGCTTTTACATTGACGGTGCCGCCAATGGAGTTAAGGTTTTGATCTGGCGTCAGTGTTTTCAGTACTTCAATGGTGCCCAATAAATCTGCTGGTAGCGCATCTAAGCCAACTTTACGCTCCTCACCTGCGCCAGACATTTGCGCACCGTTCATGTTTACAGAGACAAAACTTGGGCCTAAACCCCTCACCGTGACGAACTTTCCTTCGCCTTCAGACCGTTGAAGTGTTACCCCAGGTAAACGACGTAACGATTCAGCCACGTTTTGATCGACAAAATTACCCAAGTCATCTGTTGAAATAACAGAACTGAAACCGTCTTTCATGCGCTCTAAATCACGGGCTTTTAAGTCGGCTTGTTTTACACCTTTAACTTCTACAATTTCTATGTCTTGTTCGTCTCCTTCTTGCGGTTGAGTGGTGTTTTCTTGTGGGGTTGTATTAGGTATAGGGTTGGCTGTTTGCGCCATCGTTGCAAATGCTGCCGATACAGACAGCGCTAATGCTGTCCATTTAAACATGTGCATGCTGAGCACTCCTTTAGTTTTATTATTAGCACAGACTATCCACACCGCAGCTGTGCCACCGGTGGCATTATGGCTCAGTCTTTACATAATGCACACTATTTTAACGAGTTTTTAACCTAAAGTTTATATGTGAATATTTATTGAAGTTTTGGACTAGCGTAGGGCTAAGGCTTTCCATGCCTCCGGCGAGAGAGTAGTTGAACTAATAGCCTTCTGGCTATCGAGGGATTTTTTATAATCTCCCCAGTTAATAACCTGGGTTTCACTGTCAATAATCCCGTTACTATTGCCGTAGTGCTGGGTTTCTATAGAGGTGAATATCCGTTCATCTACCATGTCCGCTCTCAGTCCGCTGCGGCTAAGGTTAGCGCCCACGTCTTTGTTTTCAATT
>CERE01105335.1_pt1 | contig 18926 bp, 20 predicted proteins | sample 530911 | NCBI WGS metagenome assembly CERE01 (sample SAMEA2621092, study PRJEB7988) | marine metagenome | biome: marine biome (ENVO:00000447); feature: mesopelagic zone (ENVO:00000213); material: "saline water (ENVO:00002010), including plankton (ENVO:xxxxxxxx)" | depth 800 m
CAGCTGACACAGTGGGTAGTACATAGCGTTAATATTTCTTATACTCAGACTTATGTGTTGGATTAATCAAGCTCTGTTAACGTTTGCACTCCTGCTGGTAGTGCCGTTTGCCGCTGCGCATGGCGTAGCTGATGGCGACCGCGCATTTCTGGAGTCGAGCACAGGGTTACAGATTATCCCTTACATCTATTTAGGGGCGAAGCACATGGTCACCGGTTATGACCATTTATTGTTCCTGTTTGGGGTGATCTTCTTCCTGTACCGACTCAAAGATGTGGGGATTTACGTTACCTTATTTGCCTTAGGTCACAGTATTACCCTGTTGTTTGGTGTGTTGTCCGGTATTCATATCAATGCGTACATTATCGACGCCATCATTGGCTTATCTGTGGCGTACAAGGCACTGGATAACATCGGCTTTTTTCCGCGTTTCTTTGGGTTTGACATCAACACCAAAGGGGCGGTGTTAGTCTTTGGCTTGTTTCATGGCTTCGGTCTGGCCACCAAACTGCAGGATTTTACGCTATCCGAAGATGGTCTGGTGGGCAACATCATCTCATTTAATGTGGGTGTAGAAATGGGGCAGATGATTGCGCTGTTTGGCATGTTAATGCTGATTATTCTGCTTCGTAAAAGCCAACACTTTACCCGTTATGCCTTTGCTTCAAATATGGCATTGGTAACGGCGGGCGTAACGCTGACTATCTTTCAACTTTCCGGATATATGTGGGGCACAGTATGACTACCCAACAACACGTCGATGTATCGAATCAACAAGTAATTAAAGGGCTGGGCATCGCCTCATTACTGGCAGTGGTTTTATCGGTAACCGTGGTATTGCCTGCTGAATATAATAAAGACTTTACCGGCATTGGCAGCCTGCTTGGGTTAACCAGTATGAAAACTGCTGTGGCAGGTGAAGAAATGCAAATTAGCTCTGGTGCCGATTTTATTCTGGCTAACAGCGAGGGCGAGTATGCAACCAAAACGCTGACTATTGAGATACCGGAATATGAAGGTATTGAAGTCAAAGCGTTAATGGACGAAGGAAACGGAGTGAGCTTTACCTGGCAAACCGATGGTGCGCCACTGTATATGGATATGCATGGTGAAAAGCTCAATAGCGATGAATTTGAAAGTTATAAAAAAGCAAAAGCAATCGCCGGTGATAACGGCATCTTCAAAGCGCCATTTAAGGGCACGCACGGCTGGTACTGGCAAAACATGTCGGAACAACCGGTTACTGTCACAGTAACCGTAGCCGGTTTTTATCATTCGCTTAAAACAAAAAACTAACTTGAGGAAACAACAATGTTGAAGAAATTAGGTGTACTCGCGCTTACTGCACTGATCAGTGCACAAGCTACCGCCCACGGTATTTACTTCGCTGAGCGTGCCAAGCAACTGGCCGTTGTGTATGGTGTCGGCGCAGACGATCTTGATACTGTTGCCCGTTTACCAAAGTTTGGTGCGGTCAATGGTTTTGATGAAGACTGGGATAGTGTGGATGTAGAATTAACCCCAAGTGGCCCGTTACTGCTGGTCACCAGCGACGACTACCCGGTTGCTGTGTCAGCGGTGTTAAATAACGGTATCTGGTCTAACACCGGTGAAGGTCACTGGATTGGTAAAGGCCGTGATGAACTGCCTGATGCCATTTTAAGTGAAGAAACCATCAAGTATGCCGTGCATTTACGTGGACCGCTGCGTAAAGTGCCAGCGCTCGACGATCAGGTACTGCAAATTGTGCCGGTTGGCGACAGCTTCCCGCTGATGCTGGGCGAAATGCAAACTTATCAGGTTCTGCATAAAGGCAAGCCAGTAGCAGGAGCACTGGTTAAAAACGATTTCGTGAACGATCCGGACGCAGAGCCTGTGGTATCGGACAAAAACGGAAAAATCACTTTACCTATCCGTAACCAGGGGCTGAACGTTGTGGTTGCAACATTTGATGCACCCACTGACCGTCCTAAAATTATTGATAAGTATGAGTTACTGGCGACGTTGTCATTTGTTTTGCCTCACGCGCCAGAATAAAACCTTAATATAAAACAATAATATCGGGCTGGACGACACCAGCTCAACTGCTTGAAGCAAGGTGGAAAAATGAGTGAAGTAGCACAAACACCCACAGAGGTGATTAAGAAAAGGGTCGCATCCATCGATATCCTGCGTGGATTAGTGATGCTGTTTATGTTGGTGGATCACGTTCGGGAACGATTCTTCTTTCATCAGAATGTAAGTGACCCGATGGATCTGGATACTACCAGTCCGGAATTATTTTTTACCCGCACCACTGCACATTTTTGTGCGCCTGTGTTTGTGTTTCTCACTGGTCTTTCTGCCTGGCTATATTCTCATCCGCACAATAAAGCGCCACGATCGGCAACGCCGTTTTTATTTAAACGCGGGTTGTTTATCGTCTTTGTAGAGATCGCCATCATTAACTGGCTGTGGATGGGTAACTACGACACCTTATGGTTACAGGTGATGTGGGCAATTGGTATCAGCATGATTGCCTTATCAGCGCTGTGTAAACTGCCCTATAAAGCCATTCTGGCACTGGGGTTATTGATTGTTTGTGCGCATAACTTACTAAGCCCAATCAGCTTTAACCCTGATGAAGCTGGTTACACTATCTGGGCTATTTTGCATGATCGCGGGATTATTTTTGAATCAGAAAGCTTCCGTATTAAAGCGTCGTATCCGGTGCTACCCTGGATTGGTGTGATTTTACTGGGTTACTGCATGGGACCACTTTACTCCCGCACAGTTGAAGGGGCTAAGCGTCAGTCGACGTTGGTCAAGCTGGGCCTTGGTTTCTGGGCCTTGTTATTGATATTACGTGGTTTTAATATTTATGGTGAAGTGCTTCCCTGGGAAGTACAGCAGGATGCCATTCATACGGTAATGTCCTTTATAAACTATACTAAGTACCCGCCATCACTGGACTATGTACTCTTTACCCTGGGCGCGGCATTCCTGGTACTGGCTGGCCTGGAAAATGTGAATAACCGTTTTACCAAAGCGATAGAAACTTTTGGTTCGGCGCCGATGTTCTATTACATCGTGCATTTATTTGTGTTGCTGGTCAGCTACCGCATAGTTCTGGCGGCGGTAGGTCCTAACTACGGCGACTTATTTGCCTTTGATTATGTATGGCAAATCTGGTTGGTCGCCGTGATTCTGGCCGTTGCCCTGTATTGGCCAACGAAAGCCTTTTCTAAATTTAAACACAACAGCAAAAATCCGCTGGTTAAATACTTCTAACTGGAACAAAACTTATGACAACATTTTCAAACTGGGTTAAATCAGCATTAATGGCGACTGCATTGCTGAGTGCGAGCGTGAGTGCGCACGTGCATTTAGCCAGCACTGTACCCGCTCAGGAGAGCACGGTTTCAGCCTCGCCTGAGATGCTCACGCTAACGTTTTCAGGTGACGTGAAGTTCATTAAGTTAAAATTGTCTGATGATAACGGAAAACCGGTTAAATTTGGTTTTAAGCCGGTGGTTAAAGCGGCGAAGACGATGAGCTGGAAGCTACCTGAATTACCTGCGGGTGATTATGACGTTGAGTGGACCGTGATGGGTAATGACGGCCATAAAATGGAAGACTTCTTTACCTTTACGGTAGAAGCCGGTCACAATCATCATGCCGGGCATTAACTTGTCCTTCGGGCCAGTCTGATGGGCTGGCTCTCGTTACTCTCCATCGCCAAGGTAGCTTACTACCTTGGTGTTGTCAGTTTTATCGGCATGAATGCCATGCGCCTGTTTTTGCGCTATGGCCGTAGCAATGATCTTACCGTGCACACTGACTGGCATAAGCCTGTTCTGCGTGCGCAGTGGGTGAGTTTATTCATCAGTCTATTGGGAGCTTCAGCGGTAGTGCCGCTCTCAGCTGGTATGTTGCTGGACGATGGGTTCAGCGGTATGACTGATAGCCTGATGCTGCAAATAAGCTGGCAATCCAGCATCGGTATTCAAACACAGTTCCGACTGCTGGCTATCTTAATGGCCATGCTGTGTACGGTGTGGGGTAGTAAGATTTATACCGGCTCGAATACATCATTAGCGTGGGTATGTAGCTGGCTTTTGACCTGTGCATTGTTTGCGGCGTCATTTACCTTCAGCGGACACACGGCCGAAGCAAACTGGCCAGCCAAATTGCTGGTGGCGTTACATGTGTTAATGGCAGCATGGTGGCTTGGTAGTTTGTACCCGCTTATTCGCCTGTGCCGGCTCGAGGATGTTGAGTTGCTGCGGAGGCAGCTTCACGCTTATGGTAATCAGGCTGCCCTGTGGGTCGGGTTATTGTTAGTCAGCGGTGCGGCTTTGTTTGCGTTACTGCTGCTAAACGTTCGTGGAGAGGTCAATACTGACTATTTGCTCGTGATGGGCTGTAAATTAGTGCTGGTCGCAGTGATGTTAGGTTTTGCTGCGTATCATAAGTGGTATCTGGTGGCTAACTTAAGCTCAACAGGTGATTGTCAGAAAGTGAAAACATCAATTATTGCTGAAACGCTGGTCGGTTTATTGATTCTCGGTGTCACCGCGACACTCACCAGTAGTTTTGGTATTGCTCATTAGTCTATCCGCAACCAGCCAGCACTCATCAAACTCACGATTTAATGTACAAGGCATTTTCACGCGCATACTGATAGCTAAGAAAGCCGAGTAAGAGGATTAATACGACACAAATCGGCTCAAAGGCATCACCTAGCAGCGTCCGGTACTTCTTAGCCCAAAACAGTGCGAAGAAACAATGCGCTGTGGTCAGAGAGCCAAACCAAAATAACACATACTTCGCCCATATTTTTTGCTGAAAACCATACCATGCTATATTACCAACCAACACCGTCACGGTCAGGATCATTGTCGGAATTATAAAGTGCTTACCGATTATGAAGGTTTGTAGCACGCCGAGCACACCTGCTAATGCAAAAAACGCAACAAGGCAGTCGAAGGAATTTTTAAGCGAAATATACTTAGTCATGTTGGGCTTCTTAAAGAGTAACTTGAGGTAGATTAGCGTCTTTAACATAGCACGGCTAGTCCAAGTTAAGGGAAGAAAATGGGATGTTAAGAGTTCAGTAGTAAAGCTGATATATGCCGTTAGATAACGAACATTATTTGATTACAATGTGACCAAAATTGGTGCAATATGGTACGGCTGTACCAATTTGGTGCTAATGAGAGCGAAGTTTATGCCGGTACTTCACCTGATTCTATTGCATGAATGGAAGCGTTATAGATCATTTTTACCATGGCATCGCATTTTTCGGTAAAGGGTTTCTTGTAACCAATAAAAACAGTAAACCCCTCAATCATTGATGAAATAAACAAACCAATATTCTGGCATTGTTCTGTCGTCAACGAGGGATTAATTTGCAAGGCTGTGTTTTGGTAAATCATACGATAATCGACATACATATTTTGCATCAATGCATCAATATTTTCGTCGTGGTTAGACAGCGACCAAAGCTCCGGGAAAAACACTGTTGTTTCCTTAGTGCACAGATCCCGAGTCACAAACTCAATTACACTTAACAAATACGCCTTCGGAGAGTCAGAGCAAATTTTCATCTCCTCAAGGCTAAGTAAGTATTCACTTATAACATGATCCATCATAGCTGATAGTAGCTCATCACGGGTCGCAAAATGGTGTTGTAAGTTACCGGGTGAAATACCAACCAGCTTGGCGACTTTACGAATTGAAAAGTTATGTCCGCCCTCTTCAACCAACAGCTGACGAGCGGCCTCAAGGATCTGTTTTTGGCGTTCTAACCCTGCTTTGTAAGGGCCTCTTTTTCCACCGGCATTTTTGTCCTGATTCACTTGCTTAATCGCCAACGCTTTACTCCAAATATTCCCTGTATTACACGCCTGAGTATACGTTAAAAATCCCATGAACGCATATTCATACATGATGAAAATGGTTCGATTGTACTAATTTGGCCTGGTTGTTGCTCTCTCCCTAATGCAGTGCACACCGACTACGACTCACAACAAGGGGAGCAAAATGAAGAAAAGCAAGTTAGCAGCAGCGATTGCGTTGCTCAGTTGTTATCCAGGCGCAGCATTCTCCGACACCGTATTTGAGGAAATCAGTGTCGTCGCGCAAAAGCGAGAGCAAAGTGTTCAGGAAGTAGGGATTGCCATTACTGCCCTTACCGGTGATCAATTAGAGGCTTTAGGTTTCGATAACGCCCAGCAAGTTACGGCTATGGCACCCGGTGTTCAAACGGTGCAACCCAATGGCGAAGCAAACTACTCTGTTGGTATTCGTGGAGTAACTAACTCAGACTTTACAACGAACGTTGAAAGTCCGGTCGCACTCTATGTTGACGAAGTGTATATCAGCCAGATGTCGGGAGCCGGATTCAGTTTGTTCGACCTTGAACGGGTTGAAATTCTGCGAGGGCCTCAGGGTACCCTGTTTGGGCGTAACGCAACCGGTGGTCTGGTACATTTTATTACCAGAAAACCCACCTTTTATCAGGAAGGCTATGCGAAGATCACCCTTGGTGATTACAACCAACGCAAATTTGAAGGCGCGTATAGCAACGAATTGACTGAAAGTCTGGCGGCACGTTTGTCGGTGAATATCAACAAAGCCGACGGCTATATCGATAACCGTTATACCGGCGATAAGCTGAATAACGCCAATGATAAAACGGTGCGACTGCAACTGCTTTATAACCCAGCGGATAATGTTGAGGCGCTGTTTAATTTCCGTTATTCCGATCAGGATATCGATACCGGCTTCTTTGAGAATGTCAGCTCCATCCGAGCCGGTGAACTCACGCCGGATGAAATGAACCCGGTCCTTGGGTACATTGACAATGACGGCGATGTTTATGCCGGAGATTACGATGATCCCGGCTTTAATGAGCTGGAAACCAATGGCGCGACGGCCACCATTAAATGGACTATCAGCGACGATGTAAAACTGGTGTCTATCACTGATATTTCAAATGTTGAGCGCACTTACATTGAAGACACTGATGCCTCTCCAGTTCCTTTGTTCAACTTCTTTTTAACCACCGATGCCAAACAAATTTCTCAGGAACTGCGACTTGAGGGCAGTGTGGGGGAGCTTCAGTGGGTAGTGGGCGGCTACTATCTGGATCTCGACATTAATGATTCCAATGGGGCAATATCGGAACCTTTTATCGGCGGTGGTGGTACCACGGTAGAAGGCAGTGAAGGCGGATTATATAACCCGTATATCTCAACGTTAACGTCTCAATCACTGTTCGGCCAGATTGAATATCCACTGGCTACAGACCTCACGCTGATTGCCGGTATGCGTTTAATCCAGGATGAAAAAGAATTTGATTTCTCGGTTAACGCTGTTGAATTTTTAAACCCGGAATCTAAACCTGGATTCGCTGATGATTCCAACATTGCATTACAAGCCATGCTAGGTGAGTACAATGCCAGTCGCAAAGACACTGAAGTCGCCAGTCGTCTGCAATTAAACTGGTTTCCGGTTGAAGACATTCTCACCTATGTCAGTTGGAATCGCGGGGTGAAAGGCGGTGGCTATAATGCGCCCATCTTCCCGCTCACCCCGCCTAACTATTACGACGATGACACTCTGTCTTATGACCCCGAGCAACTCGACGCATACGAAATTGGTGTGAAAAGCGATGTGGGTGAGTATGGCCGGTTAAATGTCGCTGCATACTATTACGATTACACCGATTATCAGATTTTCAACATTATAGGTCTGGATACCATCACTATTAACTCGCCGGATGCATCGTCGAAAGGCTTTGAAGTGGAGTATCAAGGGCAGTTGGGTGATAACTGGGATGTCTTGCTTGGTGCCGCCTTTAATGATGCCGAAGCAGAGTTGGCCGATGCCAGTAAAACCCGCCCTATACAGTCACCAGAATGGAACTATAACGGTTTGCTGCGCTACCACATTCCGTTGTCTTCAGGTTCAATCGCCCTTCAGGCTGACTTTGTGTACCGTGATGATGTGAAATTTGCCCTGACCGATGCTGAAACCGTTCAGCAGGATGCTTACACCCTTTACAACGCCTCTATCACGTATACCTCAGCAGATGAAACCTGGCAGGTCAGTGCGTACGTCGACAACCTGACCGACGAAGAGTACGTGGTTCAGGCTTTTGACCTCTCCAGCACTGATGTTTTTGGTATGACTGAGCAGTACTACGGAAAGCCTCGCTGGTGGGGTGTTTCAGTTAAGTACTCATGGTTCTAAATCACGCTCATAAGGATACTTATCATGCGATTATTTTCTATTAAAGCCCTGGCTATTACGACGCTGACACTGGTTGTCGGGTTGGCGCAGGCAGAACTGCAACCGGAGCCAATTCCCAGTGTTGCAACACTGCCGGCTGTATATCCGGACACCTGGTTATTCGCCCACGACGTCAACTTCAACTCGATGATCGCCGGTAAGGTGGCGATTATTGATGTTGCGGCAGACACTCAGGAGTTTAAAGGTTTTGTCGACGCCTCGATGATGGCCAGCTTTGTTGAGTCGAAAGAAAAGCCGTTGCTCTATGTGGCAGAGTCTTTCTATGCGCGCGGTACTTCCGGCGAACGTACAGACGTCATCTCCATTTATGACAAGTCTACGCTTCGCAAAGTTACTGAAGTGGTTTTGCCTAAGAAAAACCGCGCTCAAATGGTCACCAACAAGTACATGCTTAATTTAGTCGATAACGACAAATACTTGTTGATACTGGGTTTTACACCAGCCTCTTCGGTGATGATTATGGACACCGAAACCAACGAGATCATCAACGAAATCAGCATTGCCGGTTGTAACTTAATTTACCCTGCGGGTGAGACCGGGTTTGCCTCGCTGTGTGGTAATGGCGGCATGAAGGCTGTGGATTTTGATGACGAGGGTAAAGAAATCAGTAGGGTCGATTTTGAGCCTTTCTTTAGTGTTGATGATGATCCGCTGTTTGATAAACCGGTCTATATCGGCGACACCGCGTTTTTCCTTTCTTATAAAAGTCTGGTTCAGCCTATTGATATGAGCACCTCGGTACCGGTGATTAAATCTACCTGGTCGCTGGTTAGCGAAGCAGAAGCGAAAGCCAACTGGCGTCCGGGTGGCTGGCAGTTTGCCGCTGCAGATGAAACTGGCCACCTTTATGTGGTGATGCACAAAGATGGCTACAACGGCAGTCATAAATTCGGTGGCAGCGAAATTTGGGTTTATGACACCAAAACACAACAGCGGGTGAATCGCATCAAGCTGAAAACCAATGCATTCTCCATTGAAGTGACCAGGTCTGATACCCCGCTTCTGGTAGTCAATACGATAGAAATGGGTCTGGATATTTATACCACTGATGGCGAATTCAAACGCTTTATCAATGTGGGGGATGCAGCCATGCCGATTGTGTTACACGCGGGGAAATAACCCATGATGACGACACTTTTTACCATTATTCATATTGCCCTGTTTGGCTTTTTGTTGTCGCTGGTATTGGTGACAGCGGTACACAAGCTTAGCCATCCAGGGCAATTCAGACAGGCCTTTGTAGAATACGAAATAGTGCCCGCGACCATGGCATTGTCGCTAGCTGGCATCGTTGGTTGGGTGGAACTGACAGTGGTTGCACTGGCATTGGTTGGCTTTGCCATAGGTATGGTAACGCTGACTGCGACCTTACTGTTTGGGTTATTTAGTATTTACACCGGCATGTTGCTGTTTGCTGCTGTTACCAAAGGCTCACTGGCTAATTGCGGTTGTTCACTGAATACGTCAAATACGCCCGTGAAGCCTGGTGCTCTGGTGGCCCGCAATAGCGTGTTACTAATACTGGTTAGCACCTTCTACCTCAGCAGCACTGACACCCACGGAACACTTACAGAGTGGCTGACCGGCATCGTCATTTCGTTCTTTCTATTTATTTGCTACAGCGCCTTTGACGCGTTACTCGAAAACCAGGCTTTACTTAATAACTTGAGGCTTAAACATGACTAATCTACTGATTGCTTCGAACATTGTGTTATGGATTGCGTTAATCGTAATCACTGTCATTGTATTTGCATTGGTGCGCCAGATTGGTGTGCTGTATGAACGTGTTGCACCGGCGGGTGCCCTATCGATTAATCAACAGCTGAAAGTGGGTCAAACAGCGCCAGAACTGGATGTCATTAACCTTAAAAACCAACAAACCCTGCACATTGCCGGGCCTTCAACAGCGCAGAAATGTCAGTTGCTATTCTTCGTTTCGCCTACTTGTCCTATGTGTAAATCGCTGATTGGTATCGCTAAATCTATCGCCAGGGAAGAGAGCCAATGGGTCGACTTAGTCTTTGCCTCCGACGGCAGTGAGGATGAGATCGGTCAATTTATGGAAGCCCAGGGATTAACGCAGTCTAACTTCGTGAACTCAGATTTGCTGGGTAAATCCTACGGTGTTGCCAAACTACCTTATGCGGTTTTAATCGATGAGGCTGGGACCTTACAAGCGATGGGGATTGTTAACTCAAGAGAACATATTGAGAGTCTGTTTAACGTAAAAGAAACCGGCTACGCCAGTCTGCAAGAATACATGCAGAAAAACTTCGTATAAGGAGAACGTGGATGAAATTACTCGATAAATGGCTGGAGCGAGGATCGCGAAAAGTCGCTCAGAATACCTCAAGACGACATTTACTGACGAATCTTTCTAAGGTCATGATTGGTGTGGCAGCAGTTCCGCTACTACCCGTTGCACGCGCATCAGAAGCTACTGGCGGTTATCCTGGCGTTGGTGCTCAAACGAGCGGGCTGGACGGTGACCCGGGCGATCCAACCAGTTGTGACTATTGGCGTTATTGCGCTATCGACGGCTTTCTTTGTTCCTGCTGTGGCGGTACAGCCTCAAGTTGCCCTCCGGGTACGGAAATGTCGCCGATAACCTGGATTGGTACCTGTCGCAATCCGGCCGATGGTAAAGACTACATTATTTCGTACAACGATTGCTGCGGTAAAACCAGTTGTGGCCGTTGCTTATGTAACCGCAACGAAAATGATAAACCCGTTTATCGACCGCAATCCAACAACGATATTAACTGGTGTCTGGGTACCAGCAGTAATGTTTATACCTGTTCTACCGGCGTGGTGTTGGGAGTGGCAGTCGATGGCTAACTTGGCAAAAACAGCTTGGTTGGTAGCGCTTTTGGCTTGTTTGGGTGTAGGTGTTGGGGCGGTGAATGCTGCACCGGTATCTAAAACCGGTGAGCAGGTATTCATTACCTGCTCTGCATGTCACCTACCAAGTGGTGAAGGAATTCCTGGTGCATTTCCTTCATTGCAATCATTACCGAAAGTGATTCCTCAGGAAGGCGGAAAAGACTACCTCATCAGTGTGGTGTTGCAAGGTCTTAATGGTCAGATTCAATCCAATGGCAATACCTTTAATGGCTTTATGCAGGCTTTTGCACCGACGTTTAATGATGAAGAGGTGGCTGAGGTACTCAATTATGTTTTACAACATATTGGAAAAGCGACACTGACCGGTGAGCAAATGATCGTGCCGGCAGAGGTGGCGACAATTCGCGAGCAAATTAAAGCGGGAAATTGGCCTAAGAGTCATGCACTAAGACAGTCTTTAACCCTGCCCTAGGTACGATTAATGGAGATGACACGATGATGCATAAAAGACTTCTCTCTGTGGTTAAATGTAAGCTAACCCTGATGGTGTTGTGCTGTATTTTCTTTACAGCTGCCGGGCACGCAGAGAGACTGTCTCAGGCGCAAATAAACTATATGTTGCAGTGTCAGGGATGTCACAAAGCTAATGCCAAAGGCACTCCGCCAGACACGCCGGATATGACCGAGTACGGTGCGGCTTTTATGCAGTCTGACGCCGGTCGCGCATACTGGACTAGTGTCCCCGGCGCGGCAAATTCTCCACTTTCTGATGCAGAGCTGGCCGATGTGCTCAACTATATTGCTATCAGTATCATTGGCGCAAAAGACATTACACCTTACACCGAAAGTGAAATCAGTCTGTATCGGTCACAAAAGATGCAGGATGTTTATGCGGTCAGGGATCAGCTTATCGCAGAAATTAAAGCGTCATCAGAAGCCAATCTGAAATGACGCGAACTGGCTCCGTATAGCTGTGCCTCTTGTAACTTGGGAGGCGCAGCGTTTTTTTATGGATCACAAAAAAACGCCAGTCATCTAACTGACGTCTTTTTGCGAAGGAGTGTGGTTAGAACAGATTGCCTTCGCACACGTAAGTGATTTGCAGAAAGTCATCCAGTCCGTAATGTGAGCCCTCACGGCCATAGCCTGAGGCCTTAACCCCGCCAAACGGCGCTACTTCACTGGCCACTGCGCCTTCATTTACACCAATGACGCCAGCCTGAAGCTGTGCCTTAACGCGATGGATACGGCGATGGTCCTGGGTATAAAAATAGGCTGCCAGGCCATACTCGGTATTGTTGGCTTCTTCAATAGCTTCTTCTTCGCTGCTAAAGCGAAACAGCGGTAATACGGGCCCGAAGGTTTCTTCACTGAACAGCGCCATCTTGTTATGTGCCTCAGCAATCACTACGGGTTCAAAGAATAATCCTTCCCGGGGCTCTGTGCTGCCGCACAGGATAATCCCGCTCTGGGCTTCGGCATCTTTCACATGACCACTGATTTTATCGATGGCTTTTTGATTAATCATTGGGCCAATATGGGTGTCATCATCGAATGGGTCTGCCACTTTCAGCGCCGCCACCTTATCTACCAGGCGACTGGCAAATTCGTCGTAGATAGCATTAGCTACGTAAATACGATTAGGACAAACACAGGTTTGACCGCCGTTACGCAGTTTTGCAGCCATCAGGCCGGTAATGGCTGCGTCGATATCGCTGTCTTCAAAGACGATAAAGGGCGCATTACCGCCAAGTTCCAGCGACAGCTTTTTCAGCGAGCTGGCAGCGCGTTCTGCCAGATACCGCCCAACCTGAGTGGAGCCGGTAAAGCTTAGCTTTTTAACATGTACATCCTTGAGCCAGGCATCCACTGCCAGTGCGGTTTGTTCGCGAGAGGCGGCAATCACGTTGATCACACCATCGGGAAAGCCGGCCAATTCAGCCAGTTTTGCCATAGCCAGAGCGGTTAAAGGGGTATCTTCGGCGGGTTTAACTACTACTGTGCAGCCGGCGGCCAGAGCCGGTGCAATCTTGCGGGCCAGCATGGCAAACGGGAAATTCCACGGCGTGATAACGGCAACCACGCCAACCGGCCGTTTTTCTACCGTTTGCAGGCGGCCGGGAACGCTATTGGGCAGTATATCGCCGCGCAGTTGCATGGCAAGCTGGGCAAACCATTTTACATAGGACGCACCATAGCCCACTTCTGCTTTGGCTTCAGTAAGGGGTTTACCTTGTTCAGACGTCATAATGCGAGCGAGATCATCAGTATGCTCAATTATCAGCTGATGCCATTTTTCCAGTAAGTTGGCTCGCTCACGATGAGTAGAGAGTTGCCAACTGGTAAATGCCTTTTTCGCTGAACGGGCGGCATTGGCAGCGTCTATGGCATCACTGTTAGCAACACCGGCAATACTGGCACCCGATGCCGGGTTAATGACTTCGTAGGTTTGCTGCGAAACGGCTTTTTGCCACTTCCCATTGATGTAGTTTTTGGTGTTCAGGAGTTGTGGCTCGCTAAGTAGCGAGGCCAGATCAAATTGTTTAGTTTTACTCATTACAGATTCGCCAGGATTGCGTCGCCCATGGTCTGAGTGCTTGCCTCACCCCCCAAGTCCGGGGTTAGCGTAGCGCCTTTCAGGGTCTTCTCAATGGCCGTAACAATGGCGTCGTGAGCACTGGCACCGGCGCCACTATCCTCGGTCAGGAAGCTAAGCATTAAGGCTCCGGACCAAATCATGCCGATAGGGTTGGCGATATTTTTGCCATAGATATCCGGCGCAGAGCCATGGACAGGTTCAAATAGAGAAGGAAACTTACGCTCCGGATTCAGGTTAGCCGAAGGCGCCAGACCGATAGTGCCGGTACACGCCGGTCCTAAGTCCGATAAAATATCGCCAAACAGGTTGGACGCTACCACCACATCGAAGCGTTCGGGGTTCATTACAAACCGGGCTGAGAGGATATCGATATGCTGTTTGGTCCAGCTGATTTCAGGGTAGTCTTCAGACACTGCCTCGGCACGGGAATCCCACCAGGGCATGCTGATAGCCATGCCATTACTTTTTGTAGCCACCGTAAGGTTTTTTGCTTCACGGCGCATGGCAGTTTCGAAGGCGTATTTTAATACCCGGTCGGTACCGTGACGGCTGAAGACCGATTGTTGCAATACCACTTCGCGGTCGGTGCCTTCATACATGATGCCGCCAATGGAGGAATATTCACCTTCGGTGTTTTCCCGTACCACGATAAAGTCGATCTCGTTTGCCTTTGGCGTTGAAAGGGCGCATTTTACCCCTTCAAATGTGCGGACCGGGCGCATGTTGATGTACTGATCAAACTCGCGACGAAAGGTCAGAATAGAGCCCCACAATGAAATATGGTCTGGTACGGTATCTGGCCAGCCAACGGCACCAAAATAGATGGCGTCCATTTCACCTACAATGTCTTTCCAGTTTTCTGGCATCATGCGGTTATGTTCGAGGTAGTAGTCGCAACCGCCCCAGTCAAAATGATGGAAGTTGAGGCTTAAACCAAACTTTTCAGCCGCGGCCTGAACAACTTTCAGACCTTCCGGCATGACTTCTTTACCAATACCGTCTCCGGCAATTACGGCGATGTTATAAGTGGTCATTAGCCTTTCATCTCCTGTTTTACAATGTCGAGTTCCAGTACTTCATCAAGGGTGAGTTGTAAGCGTTCAAACAAGGTGTCGAAATCTGACTCCGTATAGCAAAGTGCCGGGGCAAAGCCCAGGATATTGTCGCCGAAGGCGCGGAAAATCAGTTTATGTTTCCAGGCAATATCAGCGATCGTTTCATTTAGTTTGAGTGCAGGATTAAACTGGCGTTTAGTGACTTTATCAGCTACCAGTTCAATTGCACCTAATAAGCCAATGCTGCGGGCATCACCGACTAGCGGGTGGTCCATGCAGGCTTGTAGCTTTGCGGCAAAATGAGGCTCAACTGACTGCGCGTGGGCTAACATGCCTTCTTCGTAAATTTTAATGACTTCCAGGGCAACAGCGGCGCTGACCGGGTGTGCTGAATAAGTCTGACCGTGTCCAACCATCGCCGCTTTATGCGGCCCATCGGCAATGCCACTGAAGATTTCGTCTGACATGAGTAATGCGCCCATGGGGGCATAACCCGCTGTCAGTCCTTTGGCAACCGTCATCAAATCCGGCTGAATGCCTTCATGTTCGCAGGCAAACATTTTACCGGTCCGGCCAAAGCCGGTAATCACTTCGTCAACGAGTAATAAAATGCCAAGCCGTTTACAGGTATCAGCAATGGCCTTCAGCCAGCCCTTAGGCGGCACGATTACGCCGCCGGAACCCACAACAGGTTCGCAGAAAAATGCAGCCACATTTTCCACGCCGATTTCTGCGACTTTATCTTCCAGCTCTTTTACCGAGGCGGCGATCAGCTCTTCACCAGTTTTATATTCACTGCGGTACAGGTAAGGACAACTGATATGATGCTGAAGTGGGGTTGGCACATCGAAGTTGGCATGGAATGCTGGCAGACCGGTAATACCCGCACCGGTTGATGACGAGCCATGGTATCCGCGTTGTAACGAGATTATATGCTTCTTGGAAGGTTTGCCGATAGCATTGTAATAATGCGTAATATAGCGAATGGCAGCATCAACAGCATCTGAACCACCCAGAGAGAAATACACATGTTGTAATGACTCAGGCGTCATTGACACTAACTTTTCAGCTAAAACGATAGCGGGTTCACTACCAAATCCGAAATAACCCGTCGCATACGGTAGCGTTGTCATTTGTGTGACCGCTGCATCAACAACACGTTGTTGACCATAGCCTATATTAACGCACCATAACCCGGCAAACGCATCTAAGTACGATTCACCGTCAGCGGCCTTTAGCCAGGCACCATTGCCGGAAGTCAGTATCTTGACGCCTTTTTCCTATACTGGAAATTGAAACTCATCAACCAACTTGACGAGTTCATTATAAAAATTGTCATCATCAAGTTGCCGTGGAGAAAGGTTAATAGATACTCTGAAATTAGGGTTAAGCTTGATCCAATAAGATGCTTGTTTTAGTGATTCAGCTAAGACAAAATAACCCAAAGGAACGATTAGAGCTGTTTGCTCTGCGACAGGGATGAATTCACATGGATTGACGCTCCCCAATACTTTGCTATTCCATCTTAGTAGTGCTTCTGCGCCAACTAAATTACCGGTTTTTAAACAAATCTGGGGTTGGAAATAAACATCAAATTCTCGCTGCTTGAGTCCAACTTGCATCAATTCCTCGATTTGAATACGACGGAAAAATTCACTATTCATTCGCTTATCAAAGAACGAGTAAGTGTTTCTTCCCTTACTTTTTGCATCGTACATTGCAATGTCTGCATTTCTTAACAAGTCAGATCTAAATTTCCCGTTTTCGGGATACAAACTTATGCCAATACTCAAAGTCATATTGACCTTTTTGTTGAACACAATCATACCTTCTCGAAATCGTTCCAGTATTCGTTTCAATATCTTTTTGCAAAGCTCCCTACATTGAAGGTCTTGTATCGTAATCAAAAATTCATCGCCCCCAAGGCGACCTACGTTGTCTTTACTTCGGATACAAGATTTCAGTCTTTTAGCTGCCTCGATCAATACAATATCGCCGGCTTCATGACCTAAACTATCGTTCACTTTCTTAAAGTTATCTAAGTCGATAAAGAGTACCGCAAATTCTTCTCCCCTTTGACTTGCATCATCAATCATATCAGCCAATGTATTCTGAATCGAAAGTCTATTGGGTAGATCGGTTAAGCTATCTAAGTAAGCTTGTCTTACTACTTCATTTTGGCTGTGAAGATTTAATAACATTGCCCACAATTGACTTCCCAGCACAGCTAAAGCTTCACCGGAGTGTTCCTTTTGCACTGGGTAGATACTAGATTTTTCGTGCGTCGTTCCAATTACTAGCAGCGCATTTTTCTTTTCTTCCGTGCTGCCAGTAAAGAAAAAAAGGACATTATCTACAGCGATACTGCGCAGTGGACTCCCAACTTTTTCTGATGTCAATAATCCTACCTTGGTATTATTGATAACCTGGTTATTCAACAGGTTTTGTAACTCGATAAGTTCGTGTTCATTAAACAAACAGCCAAATTGAACTAACGATTCAAGGTGTTCAGAATTAGTTTCGAATTCAAAAAATAATGCAAATTCTGATTCAAATATATCCACCGCACTTTCGCATGCCAGAGTAATTAACTCTTCGCGAGAGCTTAAGCTCAGCGCTTGTTGGCAAAACTTGTAGATAAGGGTGAGCTGTTCTACCTTACGGTCGAGTTGGTCACGAGTCTCAATCAGTTGTTGCTGGAAGAGAGAGAAGCGCTCGCTTTTTGAAAATTGACCCATAGCAATGTAAGAGGTGGTTGTAGGTTATTCGGATTTGCGATACAAAACAGCAAGTGAGGTCGTGTAGTTATGGAACCTGTTTCTTCCACCTAGGTAAGCAAACTCACCAAACCCATACATTCCAAGCCATGCTGGTACTTCCGTGCCATCGGAAAATGGAAATTGCATTCGTTGTACCAATTCCTCCTTAATGATTCGGTTGAATAAGGCTCGCCCCCTAGCAAGGCAATCAGCTTGAAAAACAGCAATGGGCTTTGCTCCGCCCATGCGGGAGACGAGTTGCTGAGTCATGCGGTCCATATCATTAAAAATCTTTTCTTCGTCTCTTACGGTTAACCAGAGTTTAGTTCCTACAGGACAGTTAATTGGAAAGACCAGAGACTGGTTGTCAAGGTGCGTAACTACATTAAGGATATGAGTATTTCCATATTCTTGTGCAAGGGCATCGTCCAGCTCTACACCCATCGCGCCAATTGGAATACTATCACCTAGACTTGCCGTGATGGGTAGACCAAGATTTTCACTATAAACTTCCCAGGCGGGTCTATTGTCCAATTCAATTATTCGATTAGCTGACGATTTTGTTACTGTCATGGGGGCGCCATCTGCGATAAAACCATGGGTCGCTTGCGTTTGAACCGAAATAGATGGATCTGAAAATCCAACTACAACGATTGAATGTTCAAATATTTGTGAGTCTAATCCTTGGAAAGACACGATGCCTTTCATACTATCAGATGAGTTTGCACCAAAAATGGGAACAGACTTTTCGTAGCCGGCCTCAAGCCCCAAGATCAATTGATCGTTACTGATGTCAATTCCAGAGGCTATGACATACATCATATTAATATCTGGATTTTCCTCAGCAAACCGCTGACCAATTTGCTTAGATTTTTCAAACGTATTGCACCCATTCACATCATCAGCATGAAATATCGAAAACTCATTACCTGTAATCGCCATCATAGCGACATCTTTCATGGACTCGCTGACACCTTCTTTACCAACTATTCCGGCACAAGAACTGCCAATAATTCGAGCATTAGGGCAATGTTGTTGACAGGCGTGATGGAGAGGCTTGAGATCATGACCGATCGACGCATTAAGTATAATCAAAGAGCATTCATTGAATGACTTCGATTCTCCTAACGCAGTATGCAGACATTCTAAAATTGCGTGATCTGGATTAGCCATGCGTGTGCTGGCTGAATAAAAGTTGAGCATTCGACACCCCTCTATTTACTAGATCTGTTTACTCGTTGAAGATAGCATAAATTACGCTCGTTTACATTGTGAAAATTACTCAATACATTATAAGTCGCTTAATTGTCTAATAAAATTATGTATGGACATGAAGATCAAGCCTTCCGGAACGTAATAATGCTTCATCAA
>CERE01033610.1_pt1 | contig 18683 bp, 16 predicted proteins | sample 530911 | NCBI WGS metagenome assembly CERE01 (sample SAMEA2621092, study PRJEB7988) | marine metagenome | biome: marine biome (ENVO:00000447); feature: mesopelagic zone (ENVO:00000213); material: "saline water (ENVO:00002010), including plankton (ENVO:xxxxxxxx)" | depth 800 m
GTATTTGTGATCAGCGGCAAAAAAGTAGATATGTTCAATGGGGATCAGTTCAACGCCTCGCCGCGTGCGAGCACTGATGTGAGCGCGGCCGCTGCGTTCACTGCGCTGATCCAATTGCTGGCGCTGAGCTCGATTTAAGCTCTGAGCTTTGTTTAAGGCCTGCAATAGCTTCTCTTTGCGCACGGGCTTGAGCAGATAATCCACCGCATTGACGCCAAAGGCATCTAGGGCGTGTTGATCGTGGGCGGTACAAAATACCACTGCGGGTGAATCTTCCAACTGAGCAATGCGCTCGGCCGCCTGCAAGCCTGAATCGCCGGGCATGTGAATGTCTAACAGCACGATATCTGGATCGTGCGCCATCACCGCGGTCATGGCCTCCTCTGCGGTGCCCGCTTGAGCCACTACCCGGTAGTCCGGCTCATCGGCCAACATGCGCGCCAATCGATCTCTGGCTAAAAGTTCATCATCTACGATAATGATGTCCATCGTTTACGGGCTCTCCTCAATCCATGGTCCCAAGTCTGCCAAGCTCACAAGGCTAGGCTCGCAAATCTCATTGCAGGAATTATCCTTGCGCATTGGCTGGCGGATAACTCAGCTCAACCACAAAACGCTCATCGAGAGATTGTGCCTCGAATCGTGCCTCATCGCCAAAATAGGCCTGCAATCGATGGCGAATATTATCCAGTGCGATGCGGTTACCGCGACTGGCCTGTAACTCAGTCGCTCCGACCACCGGGTTTTCAATGCGCAAATTCAAACGCTGTTTGTGACCGTCTAGGTGAATATCGATAACGCCACCTTCAGCGCGCGGCTGAATACCATGTACAATGGCATTTTCCAGCAGCGGCTGCACCAGTAAACTGGGTATTTGATACTCCGAGAGCTGAGATTCGATGGTCTCACTCACATGCCACTTGGTTTGCAGACGAGGCCCCAAGCGTATTTCTTCGATGGCCAGGTAGTGACGGCATAACTCCAACTCGTCGGCCAGGGACACTAAGCCAGGCTCGGCTAAGCTGGCGCGAAACAAGCTGGAAAGATCCTCCACCAGTAGCTCTGCTTTATCGGGATCCACCGCGATCAAACTGGCGATGCTGTTCATACTATTGAACAGAAAGTGCGGCTGTATGCGCGATTGCAGCGCTTGAATACGGGCACGTAATTCGGCTTTTTGTTGGTTGCTCCATTGCTGCTGCACGTACAAATAACGCAATACCACACCGGAGAAAATAGCTGACAGAATCAGATTGCCCCCCAAAACCCACCCATCCGCGGATTGCCAACCATCCACCAACCAAACCCCAAGGCCCGAGCACACCAAAGTAATCAGCAATACCAATGCATAACTCGCGACGCCCGCCCACCAAGAGGGCAATGTCGACAGCACAAACCGCAGGGGGCACAGCGACGCCGCGCTCAATAGCACAATCCACTGAATGAGAAAGGAGCGAAAGCCCAATCCTTCCCAATCAAAACGCCACAGACCTGAATCCGCCAAGGTCAGCGCCAATGCCAACAACTCACCCAACAAGACCAACAAAAACACCGCTTGCAGCGTGCACATGTCCGGCAAAAACGGCACAGCTTCGGGATCGTCAACGCGAGAAGGGTACTGACGCTCACGATCGGGGGGAGATTCCATTGGGGATTAGCCTCTTTTCCTTTTAGCTGCGCTATAATAGCCGGCTTTTAGCCGTGAATGTTAGGCTCCCGAACAATCTTGACTCTCGACCCGATCACAGTCGCGTTATAAAAGAGTCTTCGCGAGGGCCGACGTTCGTGTTATTTCCCTACCGAGTCAGTGATTACCTATGAGCCAGGACGAAAAAACCAATCAGCAATGGGGCGGCCGCTTCAACGAACCCACCGATGCCTTTGTGCAGCGCTTTACGGCATCCATCCAGTTTGACCAGCGGCTCTATCGTCACGATATTCAGGGCTCCATCGCTCACGCCACCATGCTAGAAACCGCAGGTGTACTGACCGCCGACGAACGCGACACGATTATTGCCGGTCTCAAAGAAGTTCAGGCCGATATTGAAGCCGGTCGTCAGGAATGGTCCATTCCACTGGAAGACGTTCACATGAACGTAGAGTCAGCGCTAACCCAAAAAATCGGTATTACGGGCAAGAAACTGCACACGGGTCGCTCACGCAACGATCAAGTGGCCACCGATATCCGCCTCTGGTTGCGCGATGAAATCGATGCCATTGCCGCTGAACTGACCCGCCTGCAAACGGGTATGATCGCCCTAGCGGAAGGCGAAGCCGACACCATTATGCCGGGTTTCACCCATCTGCAAACCGCACAGCCGGTCACCTTTGGCCACCACCTGCTGGCTTGGAATGAAATGCTAGAGCGCGATTTTGGTCGCCTGCAAGATTGCCGCAAACGCGTCAATCAATCGCCGCTGGGCGCCGCGGCGCTAGCGGGCACCACCTATCCCATCGACCGTGAATTAACCGCCTCACTGATGGGTTTCGAAGCGCCGACACGCAACAGCCTCGATTCGGTTTCTGATCGCGACTTTGCCATCGAATTCTGCGCTTTCGCCAGTGTGCTACTGACCCATATGTCACGCATGTCTGAGGAGCTCGTGTTGTGGACCTCCGCGCAATTCGACTTTATCAACCTGCCAGATCGCTTCTGCACCGGTTCCAGCATCATGCCGCAAAAGAAAAACCCCGATGTACCTGAGCTGGTGCGCGGCAAGACCGGTCGCGTCAACGGCCATCTGATCAGCCTGCTGACCCTGATGAAGTCGCAGCCATTGGCCTACAACAAGGACAATCAAGAAGATAAAGAGCCGCTGTTTGATGCCGTCGATACCGTGAAAGACTGCCTGCGCGCCTTTGCCGACATGATTCCCGCCATTGAATCTAAGAAAGACAGCATGCTGGAGGCGGCCAAACGCGGCTTCTCCACCGCAACCGACCTAGCAGACTACCTGGTTGTGAAGGGTGTTCCTTTCCGTGACGCCCATGAAATTGTCGGTAAATCAGTAGCTTACGGCCTGGAAAGCGGTAAAGATCTGTCGGAAATGAGCCTGCAAGAACTGCAGCAGTTCTCCGATGTGATTGTCGATGATGTGTTTGATGTTCTGACCTTAGAAGGCTCTGTCGCCGCTCGCAACCACATTGGCGGCACCGCACCCAATCAAGTTCGCCGCGCCGCCAAAAGTGCCGCCGAATTGATTCAGGCGCGAAACTAGCCCTCACCATCCTCCAAGCCTCGTGCAATGCGGGGCTTGGCTATCCTGTTCGATTTAACAGTTCAGACCAATAAGCCTCTGTGTAAGTGGCATCCGACCTATTGTGTTCTACACTCAATAGACTGCGCGTAGTCGTTGTTACTCGCGTGGCTAGCATTTTTGTTTATAAGAATTGGACACTATTAAACAGAAGCGTCTATTCCAACTCTCTATATTCGGTACTCCTGATGGCGGAACAAGGACCCAGCGCTGAGGAATTACAGGCCAGAATTGCACAGCTGGAGCATCAGCTCGCCCAAGCACAAGCCCCCAAAGAACACGAGCTCAATAGCGATCAAGAAATCGCCATCATTGCCAACACCACCAGTATTGGGTGTTTTCAATGGCGCAGCGGCGACCCACACATCGCCTATTCACAGCGCGCCATTGAGGTATTTGGTGGGGAGGGCAACTCGCTCACCAGTGACTTCGTACGTCAGCGCTTGGTCAAACAAGATCAACAACGTTTATCAGACCTCTTTAGCCGCTGTATTAAGGACGGACAAGATTACGACACCGAATTCCAGTTGATGATCCAGGACCAGGCGCCACGTTGGCACCAGCTGCAAGCTAGAGTTCTGGAAAGAAATGCAGCTGGATGCGCCACCCACATTGTCGGTACCGTCACCGACATAGATCGCATCAAGCGCGATCAGCTAGAACAATCTACCATTGCCCTAACTGAACACTGGTTGCGACACACCTTGCGCAACCTATTGGAAGATGACAGTTGGAGTAACATCAACGCTACCGTCAGAGCGCTAGGAGAATTCTTTGGTGTCGATCGCAGCGTATTGAGACTGTTCGACCCAGACTCTAAAACCATGAAAATGGTCAGCCACTGGGCCGAAAGTGGAGACACCGAGTACGATGATCCATTTTCTTCGATCAAACTGGCTGAGCACCCCATACTGAGCAAAAAACTACGCGCCAACGAAGCTATCCTGTTCGACAGCACCAATATTGGCGAGCTTGACGACAGCTTTCGCGCTCTACTCGAGCAGCACCAGGTGGCATCAACCGTCATTATTCCCATCCGCTACAAAGACAAATTGGACGGCACACTCGCACTGCCTTGCTACACCGATCACAAAGAGTGGTCCACCAGAGAGCTGGAGACGGCGGGTATCATTGCCGATGCCTTAGCCCGCTCCGTCAGTCGCAATCGAATTACCCGACATTTGGAAGAAAGCGACAAGCGCTACACCTACGCTACCGAAGCCAGCCGCGACGGTATATGGGACTGGAACTTGCTAGATAACTCGGTCTATTTCAGCAACAGCTATTTAGCCATGCTCGGTTATCAGCAAGAGGAGATAGAGCCCACGTGGGCAGCATTCCGAAATGTATTGGTTCACCCAGAGGATGTTAACTACCTAGTCAACATCATCACTAACGCCAAAAAAAACCCCAACGAAATTATCCAGAGCGAGTTTCGCGTGCGCCACAAGAACGGCGATTCCATCTGGATTTATTCTCGTGCAAAATACGTCGACTTCGACGCCGAAGGCAATCCCACTCGCTGTGTCGGTGTGAATGCTGACATTACTCAATTCAAGCAAGCTCAAGCTGAATTGCGCCAAGCCAAGTTAGAGGCCATCACCGCCAATCAAACCAAGAATGAATTTCTAACTCGAATGAGCCATGAAATTCGCACTCCAATGAATGCCATTATTGGTATGGGACATCTGCTGGAAGATACGGCACTTAATAAAAAGCAGCATGATTATTTGAGCAACATTAATGATTCTGCCGCGAGCCTACTGCACATCATTGACGAAATCCTGGATTTCTCGAAACTAGAATCTGGGCGCTACCTACTAGAGAACTCGCACTTTGATCTTGATCACGTCTACGAACAACTGTCCAAGAGCGTGAGTCACCGTGCTGAACAAAAGAACATTGAACTCATTTTTGATGTTGGCCACGATGTCCCGCGTTTTATCAAAGGCGATTCCCGTCGACTGCTGCAGGTGCTACACAACTTACTCGATAATGCCATCAAGTTTACTGAACAAGGTGAAGTGACCCTGCGCACCCGCATGCTGGAACTGCAGCAAAATGTTGAACTGGAGTTTTCCGTTATAGATACCGGCATGGGCATCCCCCAAGACAAGATGCAAAACCTGTTTGATCCTTTTACGCAAGCCGATGGCTCGACTTCTCGTCGCTTCGGTGGCACGGGTTTAGGTTTGACCATCAGCAAACATTTAATCGATCAAATGGGTGGCAAACTCACGGTTACCAGCGCAGAAAACAAGGGAAGCTGCTTTTCCTTTACCGCGCAGTTTGAGCGCAGTCAACTAGGTGAGCAACCGGTGCGCCACGAACCGCAGCGCTACCACCATTTGAGAACCTTGATCGTAGACGATCACCCTAGTGCACTAACTGTATTAGAGAACACCGCACAAGCATTGAAACTCAATGTCGATACCGCATCCTGCGCTCAGGAAGCCTACAAAAAGATTGAACAAGCAAGCCATTCCCAAAAGAGTGCCTACGAATTAATTTTGATGGATTTCAAGATGCCTGAGATCAACGGCATTGAGGCTTGTAATTATATTCGTCACTCTTCCACTATTGTCGAAAAACCCAAAATCATACTCATCTCAAACTATAGCCGCGACGATATTGCCGACGATTATTGTCTCGACAACATTGATGGTTTTATTAACAAACCGGTAACCCCTTCCAGAGTCTTTGACGCTGTTGCCAGCGCCTTTGGCGAAGAAATATTCGAACATCAACATCAAATTTCCGACGCCGATCAAGATCATTTACTCGATGGTGTCCACGTCCTATTGGCCGAAGACAATCTGGTGAATCAAAAAGTGGCCATTGGAATTCTCAAGAAAAAAGGCGTGCATGTCAGTGTTGCCAATAATGGCGTGGAGGCTCTGCAACAACTCAAGGACAACGAGGCCGGAACCTTTGGCGCTATTTTGATGGACATGGAAATGCCTGAAATGGACGGCTATGAAGCAACACGACGTATACGTGCTGGCACTCATTGTACCCACATCCCAATCATCGCCATGACCGCCCACGCGCTGCAAGGTGATCGTGAACGCTGTCTAGAAGCGGGTATGGATGATTACATTACCAAACCGGTAGACCCCAAATTACTCTATCAAACTCTGGCGCTGTACTTGGCCGATCAAGCCCACACGAACCAACGTCAATAAATACGTTATTCTCAACTCTGCTTAAGGTGAATTTGTTACCATAGCGACTACCTCTATTTAGACTGCTAACAAGAGTGCCCTCCGCTTGTCAAAGAAATCAGCCCCCATCGCCATTGATCGATTTCAAGTACTCCAAATCAAAAAGAAGTTTGTTGCCATCAATCGATCTCGAGTTGAACGAGCCAGTCAATCGCTCGATTCCCGACATCGGGATCTTGTCGATTTACTGCCCTTGCTATTCCACGTTAATCACCCGACGTTACCGGGCTATGTAAGTCAATCAACACCTTGTGGCGTGAGCCACTATAAACCCGATAGTCTGCAACTTAAGCAAGCCAAAAAGTATTCGCGCAGCTTTCGCTACCAACCACTCAACCAACGAAACAATCCTATCTTGGCCCTATTTGTCATGGGTAGTATGGGCTCGCTAGGACAAACTCGCAGCAGCGACTTAGATATCTGGGTGTGCTATCAACCACAACTTTCCACAGATGCGATTCAAGAGCTGCAGCAAAAATGTGAGCGAATCACGCAGTGGGCGAAACAACAGCATCTAGAGTTGTGCTTCTTCCCGATGGACAATGAGGAATTCAAAAGTGGCGGCCGCGCACCATTGTCGGAAGAGTCCAGTGGAGGCACACAACATCAGTTGTTACTGGATGAATTTTATCGCAGCGCCTTACATCTTGCTGGCCGCTATCCTTTGTGGTGGTTTGTGCCCTCGGAGCACGAAGCAAACTACGACAGCTATTGTCAAAAACTGCTCGGTCAGCGCTATCTTAAAAGCGATGAAATAATCGACCTAGGAGGACTTCCAGGAATTTCCTCGTACGAATTTACCACCGCCGCTGTTTGGCAAATGTATAAAGCGATTCAGTCACCCTACAAATCCATGTTGAAGCTTTTCCTTCTCGAGGTCTATGCACAGAAGCAGCCCGAGACAAATCTATTGGCTCATCAGTTTAAACAACGGGTGGAAGCTGGAATTACCGACATCGACCAACTCGACCCCTATGTGATGCTGCTGCATCTTCTAGAAGACTATCTACAACAACAGGGGTCGATGAAACGACTAGAAATGATTCGTCGCTGCTTTTACTTTAAGGTAGCGCAAACGCTATCACGGCCTAGCGACCGAATTTCTTGGCAGCGAGATCTGCTCAGACAACAAGTCGATCGCTGGCGTTGGCGAGATGACCAACTACGTCATTTGGATTCAAGGCGAAGCTGGAAGACCAGCAAGGTTATCTCAGAGCGTCAACGCCTCATCGGCAGTTTACTCAATAGTTATCGTCTATTGTCTGAGTTTGTTCGACAGAACCAATCGCCTTCCACCAGACTACAAACTGAAATAGCCATTCTCGGCCGTAAACTCTATGCGGCTTACGAACGCAAGGCAGGAAAAATTGAATGGATTAACCCAGACATCTCGCCGGATATTTCTGAAGCTCAATTGTCTTTTTCTAGTTCTCAAGATGACGAGCTGGTGAGCTGGAGAGTCTTTGATCACGAACCGTCTCAAGCGTCGAGTTCGAACATGCCACTGAAATCCAGTCGCTCATTGGCTGAGCTCATCACTTGGGCTTACTGCAATCAAATTCTCATTGAGACTACGAAAGCTCAACTCGCGACTGCAAGCGCCCAACGAACTGATCGCTATTCTTTACAGCCGCTGTATCGCGCGCTGGAACAATGGCAACCGCTTCCCCTGACACCATTAAGCCAGAAAAACTACGCCTCTAAACCCATCGCAAAATCGCTATTACTGATCGTCAATATTGAATCCAACCAAAAGCCTAGGATCGATTCAGACGAGAAAGTCGTTGATGTCTTCAATGTTGGTGAGAGCGCTCTATCACTAGTCAATTCCATTCACCTAATCTGCCTGAACTCTTGGAACGAAATATTAGTATCATCCCCGAAACCTCAACAACAACTCTCGCTCACTATCGAGCATCAGCAAGATCTGGATGGTTTACCGGATCTGATCACCGAGCTGCTGTCGATGATACCGCAATCGGCGGAAGGGGCGTGGCCACAACTATCGGTTTTTGTCCGCAATAGTACGCACGGAGAGCAAATCAATCAGCGCATCAGCCATCTCTTGCAGCAGCTGCAGCAGTGTTTTCACACCCCCAACCAAGCAAAGACCTCTAGATTTATTCTTGAATATGCAGGACGACTGCACCTGTGGCAGTACGCTCCGCAAATTCAGCATCAGTGTTTTGACAGAGTTGAACATCTACAAAATTACTTGAGCCAGCCCCAAGCCGACGCCAGCCCGATTATTATGGAGTCACTGAGTCTGCAGCATTCACCTCTGAGAGCGATAGCAACATTGCCCGTCAGCTCTGCCATTCAAGTAGGCTATCGACTGCTGAGTCAGAAAAGTAAAGAGCCACAGGCGGAGATTTACGTGCTCGATGAACGAGGTTCTTTATTTGTCGAGCGATTGCCGTTTCGCGACCAGCAATCACTACTGCGACCACTGCATCACTTTATTCGCTCTGCCATCGGCCGTCTGTGCCTGATCGATCAACATCGACAGCATTTCGGGGTCTATCCGGTGGAATTCTATCGATTTGATCCGGTGGATGGATCAGCGGATTGGCTCGCGCGCCGTGTGGATATTGCCACCGATTTGAAAAATCTCAATTTCTTCAATATCCAAGCGATCATTGTGAGCAGTACCGATCAAATCATGGAGTTCTCTTTCTACTGTGACGATCAAGAGTTTCACTCCCTCGACTACGGCAACAAAATCTATCGCCGCGTTGCCAGCTATATACTCGCTCGACGCCGCCAGGCTGAGCGCTATCCCTGCTATATCACTGACTTAGACCTATCGCGACTGGATAGCATGGGCAGCAACAGCGCCAAGCAAGTGTGCGATTATCTGACCATCAAAAACAAGCTGGAACGCGAGCTCAATCACGCCCTGCAAACACTCTAATCTGCCCTAGCGCTGGCTTTTCTCGACAATTCATAACCTGTGGATAGCCGTTAATCATCACAATCGGTCGAGACTCGCCAACTCGACCATCCTGATGCTGGCACGGTGGCACCTTACACCGGTATACTAGCCGTCTTTTTGAACAATAAAACACCTTAGGGTGACTATGACAGTCGGTGATTGTCCGGCTTTCTCACCCATTGAAACCTTGGAGCACCCATGCGCGTTTTTTCTATCCTTGTGACTGCTGCTGTGCTGACCTTCGGTGTTGTCGGCTGTGGCCAAAAGGGCCCTCTCTACCTGCCGCAACCCGCAGAGCAAGAGCAAGCCGAATAATCTGTGTGATAGCCCCCCGCTAACCTTTGAGTTCAGCATCAGTGGCAAAGCACCATTAAGTAAGAGTTACCCATGCAAGACTTTATCGAACGCAACGGCCAACTGTGCGCCGAGCAACTTCCGCTTTCCGAGTTGGCAGCCACACACGGAACCCCTCTCTACGTGTACAGTCGAGCGGCTTTCAGTCGCCACTATCAGGACTACGCCAACGCTTTGGGCGATCATCCCGGTATGATTTGCTACGCCGTGAAAGCCAATTCCAACATCGCAGTGCTCAACCTGCTGGCCAAATTAGGGGCGGGTTTCGACATCGTCTCCGAAGGTGAACTTGAGCGAGTGTTGCTGGCTGGCGGTGATCCTTCACGCATCGTTTTCTCTGGAGTGGGCAAAACCCCCGCCGAAATGCGCCGAGCCCTAGACGTGGGTGTACATTGCTTCAATGTCGAATCCGAAGCGGAAGTCGATGTGCTGGCTGCGGTTGCGGCCGACATGGGTAAAACGGCCCGTGTTTCCCTGCGCGTCAATCCAGATGTGGATGCCAATACGCACCCTTATATCTCTACCGGGCTAAAAGAGAACAAATTTGGTATCGACATTGTGCAAGCGCCGAGAGTCTACGCTCACGCGGCCAGCTTACCGTCGCTGCACATCAGTGGTATCGATTGCCATATCGGCTCTCAGCTCACCGAACTTGCACCCTTTGTCGATGCTTTGGATCGCGTACTGGCTCTAGTGGATGAGTTGGCCGCACAGCAAATTCACATCGAGCACCTCGATTTAGGCGGCGGTTTAGGCGTGACCTATCGCGATGAGCAGCCACCGTCGGTAGCCAGCTATATGCAGGCCATCAAAGAACGCTTGGGCGACCGTCAGCTCAGTCTGATTTTTGAGCCCGGCCGCTCTATTGCAGCCAATGCCGGGGTACTGCTGACCAAAGTCGAGTACCTGAAACCCACAGAACATCGTAATTTCGCCATCATCGACGCGGCCATGAACGATAATATTCGTCCGTCGCTGTATCAGGCTTGGCAGGATATTCGTCCTCTCGTCCCCCGTGACGGCGATACCCTGGCATGGGATCTCGTGGGCCCAGTGTGTGAGACCGGCGACTTTCTCGGCAAAGATCGTCAGCTCAATTTGCTCAGTGGCGATTTTCTCGCTGTTATGTCCAGCGGTGCTTACGGCTTCACCATGAGTTCCAATTACAACAGTCGACCACGAGCGGCGGAGATTATGGTCGATGGAGATCAAGCGCACGTGATTCGTGCCCGTGAAAGCCTAGCCAGTCTGACTCAGGGCGAAGCCCTGTTGCCGACAGAGGGATAAACTCCGGTGAAATTGCGATTTACCAAAATGCATGGTCTAGGCAACGACTTTGTCGTCATCGACGGCATTAGTCAGAAAATTCGCCTCAGCCAAGAAAAGGTTCGCCGTTTGGCCGACCGACGCTTTGGCGTGGGCTGCGATCAGGTATTGCTGGTCGAAGTTCCGCAAAACCCCGAGGTGGACTTTCGCTATCGCATTTTTAATGCCGATGGATCCGAAGTGGAAAACTGCGGCAATGGCGCTCGCTGTTTTGCGCGCTTTGTCATCGACCGCAAACTCACCGGTAAGCGCGACATCTCCGTCGAAACCGCCAATGGCAATATGCTCTTGCACGTACTGGACAACGACGATGTGCGTGTAGATATGGGTGCGCCTCGACTGCAACCGAGCGAAATCCCCTTTAGCGCCGAGCAGCGCGCGAGTAGCTATTCCCTGCAGGTGGGCGATCAGACGCTGCAAATTGGTGCCGTGTCTATGGGCAATCCTCACGCAGTTGCCCTAGTTGATGATGTAAAGAGCGCCGATGTTGAGCAACTGGGGCCATTGATTGAACACCACCCGCGCTTCCCGCAGCGGGTTAATGCCGGTTTTATGGAGATTGTCTCCACCAACGAGATTAATTTGCGCGTCTATGAACGCGGTAGCGGCGAAACCCTCGCCTGTGGCACTGGCGCCTGTGCCGCAGTGGTGGCGGGACGCTTGCGCAACCTGTTAGACTCAAACGTACGCGTCAATCTGCCCGGCGGCAGTTTGACCATTGAGTGGCAGGGGGAAGGCCACCCGGTATTTATGTCGGGAGCGGCTGCCACAGTATTCCACGGACAAGTCAAGATATAACAACATGACCGATCACACCGTTATCGATACCGACAGTGCCATTAGCGAAGAACAAGTCACCGACTTCTTACGCAAACGCCCTGACTTTTTTGTCAAACAACCGGGATTGTTGGCAGATTTGCGCTTACCTCACGAAAGCGGCGAAGCCATCTCTCTGGTGGAACGTCAGGTCTCCATACTGCGCGAACGCAACATGGATATGCGCCATCGTCTCAGTAAGTTACTGGACAATGCCCGCGATAACGATCGCCTGTTTGACAAGACTAAGCGCTTGGTACTGGCGCTGCTCGAAGGCAAGGGGCTCGAAGATACCGTAGAGTCACTGTTTTACAGCTTCGACAAAGATTTCCAAATTCACTACACCAGTTTGATTCTGTTTGGTGACCCAGCTCGGTTGCCCAACAGTAAAGCGCGGGTAGAGCCGCTGAGCAAAGCTCGCGACAGCCTAGGCCAGGTACTGAAAAACAACAAACCGCTCTGTGGTGTACTCGATCCTAAAGAAGTCGAATATCTTTTCCCCGAGTTCAGCGACAGCGTCGGCTCCATCGCGCTGGTGCCATTGATTCACGGCAACACCTTTGGTCTGCTGGCTATTGCCAATCGCGATCCACTCTACTATCGCTCTAGCATGGGCACCTTGTTTTTAAGCTATATCGGCGAGGTGTTGAACCGCACACTACCCGCTCATCTGCCGCGCTGACACTGCGTTTCAACCTCGGCGATGAAGTTTGAGGACCGTCTATGAGCAACTCTGCAGATGAGCAAGCCTGCAAATGAGTGGATCTCCAGGTCTCGACACCGCGATCCAACAGTTTCTCGAACACCTCAAGTACGAGAAACAGCTATCGCCTCATACTCTCAACAATTATCAACGCGACCTCTGTCGTTTAGAAAAGTACTGCCAAGACAAGGGCACGGACCTAAGCCAACTGCAACAACACCATCTGCGCCAATGTCTGACGCAAATGCACCGTCAGGGGCTCAAACCTCGCAGCATCCAGCGCTGGCTATCAGCTCTTCGCAGTTTCTTTCGTTTCTGCTTGCAACACCACTACGTAAACCTCAACCCTTGCACGGGGCTGCAAGCGCCCAAGGCCGACAAACCACTGCCTAAAGCACTGGATGTGGATCAAGCGATACAATTTGTGGAAATCAAAGGCGAGGGTTTTCTGGCTTTACGCGATCGCGCATGCCTTGAGCTGTTTTACTCCTGCGGCTTGCGATTGAGCGAACTGGTGTCACTGAACTGGTCAGATATCGATCTCACGCAGGGCGAAGTGAGAGTCACAGGTAAGGGCAACAAAACTCGAGAACTCCCCATTGGCAAACCGGCTCGACAGGCACTGCAGCAATGGCGGCAACATCAACAGCTTTCGCAGCAGCCCATCATTGCGGTGTTCACTAACAAAAAGGGCGGTCGCTTACATCCTCGCTCCATTCAAATGCGATTCGACAAGCTCAGCGTTAGCCAAGGCGTTGACCAACCGGTTCACCCCCACATGCTGCGACACTCATTCGCCAGTCACATGCTGGAATCCAGTGGCGATTTACGCGCCGTGCAGGAGCTACTCGGCCACGCCAACCTAACCACCACTCAAGTGTACACACACTTGGACTTTCAACACCTGGCCAATGTCTACGACCAAGCCCATCCGCGAGCCAAGCAACGCCATCAAGATGACGAGGACTGATCAGACAAGATCATATAGGGCGACTGCAATAATTATTGCCCGGCTTTTGCGGGGGATCTGAGGTGACATGTGTATCGACCTCCTGTATTTTCCCACCTTTGGCCAGAAACGCATCCACTTCAGACTGTAATTGTTCACGTATTTTCTGACGTGCGTCCACAGTATGCTCTTCCGGACGCTCGCTTTTATCATCAACCAAATCTTGGTTCATAGAACCCACCAAACATTATCAGTGATTCGCTGTCGCGATTGAATCTGTGTTGTAGCAAGAAAGGCAAGTTAAAGGTTTGCGCGCCTTCCTAGCAGACGCCAATATTTATAGTCCAAGGTGGTGGTATTTTTCCACTACAGCTTGATGAATTTTTTAGTATATTTTGCTCTAGGATTTTCGATTCAGTTAACCAGATAGTTATTACTTGCACGGACAAAACCATGGTGCCTGCATCACAACTTATCACTCAACTACAGCGGCGACTCGACGACCTCAGGTTAGACTCCGACACTCGTCCGAGCGCTGTCATCAGCAGTTGCCTACTGGGACAACCAGTGCGCTACGATGGCGGCCACAAGAGTCTAGGCGACCTCAACAGACTTTTGTCAGACAGCTTAAAACTGCACAGTGTTTGCCCTGAAGTGGCCGCTAATATGGGTACGCCTCGACCGCCAATACAGTGGATAGAGACCCGCACTGGAGAGTTACAACTGCAGCAGGTGGATGATTCTCTGCGTCGCTTTGATCATTCCTTAGAACGCACTTGCCAACAACAATTGGAGCATCTGCCGCGCCTAGACGGCGCCGTCCTCAAAGCGCGCTCACCCAGCTGCGGCTCCGCCACCACCCCCATCTTCTCAGAGCAAGGCCAAGTCTTACGCAGCGGGGATGGTATGTGGGCCGCGACACTGAAAGAGCATCGGCCCGACACCCTGATCATCGATGAGGATCAACTACAAACCCTAGAGGACACTTATTGGTTTATCGTCATTATTTATACCCATAAACGAATGAGGGAAAAACAAGATAGGGAGAAAGGTGGAGCGGGGAGCGGCAATAAACCGGAGCCCGACATTCGAGTGTTGCTCAATTGCTCAAGAGTCCAACGCCCGCAGCTAATCGGTAAGCTTCTGCTGCCGTATTGAATAAATAGTAGGCACAAAAAAAGCCGGCTAACCGGCTTTTTCACGAGACACACAGGGCGACTAATCGCTTCGTGTTTTATCTCTTGGCAACCCTCTTATACCGCATCACTGCCCGTTTCACCGGTACGAATACGGATGATTTCATCAATCGGAGAGATGAAGATCTTGCCATCACCAATCTTGCCGGTGTGAGCAGCTTTAGTGATAGATTCGACAGCCTGTTCAACCATGCTGTCATCCAGCGCCAGCTCAAGTTTTACTTTGGGTAGAAAGTCCACCACGTATTCGGCACCACGATAGAGCTCGGTGTGACCTTTCTGACGACCGAAGCCTTTAACCTCAGTCACAGTCATACCTTGTACACCCACCTCTGACAGCGCCGCACGAACGTCATCAAGTTTGAACGGTTTGATCACTGCAGTAATTAGTTTCATCGACGATTTTCCTTATACAGATAGTCGGCCCTAGCCGATTCTTATTGTCTGGCAACGGCAAGCGTTACCCGGTTGTTCTCTGGTTATTTTTTGCCTGTTTTCTCTTGTCTTCAATGGTTATAAACAACCGTTGAAAACCTCTGCCGCTTAACTTTGGTGCAGCACTTATGTGGTGCATACATTAGCACGTCAGCAGGTCAGATGCGAGACGCCAGCGCATACTGGAGTCGCGATATTAACCGCATACAGAATGGCCTTGATAAAACACCCGGACACAAAAAAACCCGGTTGTTTCCAACCGGGTTTTTCGAGTGGTTACTCAGGATTCACTTATTTGCTGGTGAACTCTGGGTAAGCTTCCATACCGCACTCAGCGATATCCACACCGTTGAACTCTTCTTCGTCGGTTACACGGATACCCATAACGGCTTTGATGATGCCCCAAACTACCAGAGACGCTACAAACACCCATACAAAGATGGTTGCGGCACCAATCAACTGGCCAGTGAAAGAGGAATCAGAGTTAGTCACAGGTACCAGTAGCAGACCCAACAGACCGACAACACCGTGAACAGAGATAGCACCAACAGGGTCATCAATTTTCAGCTTGTCTAAAGTCAGGATACTGAAGACAACCAGAACGCCACCCAGACCACCGAACAGAGTCGCCTGCAAAGCAGATGGAGTGTCAGGACCGGCGGTAATGGCAACCAAACCAGCCAAAGCACCGTTCAAAGACATGGTCAGATCCGCTTTACCGAACAAGATGCGAGCAACGATCAGCGCAGCAATCAAACCACCCGCAGCAGCAGCGTTGGTGTTCATGAATACGATGGCAACAGCGTTGGCAGACTCAACAGATGCGGTTGCTAATACAGAACCACCGTTGAAACCGAACCAACCCATCCACAGGATGAAAGTACCCAAAGTCGCCAACGGCAGGTTTGCACCAGGAATCGCGTTAACTTCACCGTTTTTGCCGTACTTGCCTTTACGAGCGCCCAGCAACAGTACACCAGCCAAAGCAGCAGCAGCACCTGACATGTGAACGATACCGGAACCTGCAAAGTCGAGGAAGCCGAGGTCGCCTAGGTTGTACATGCCGAATACCGCGTTGCCACCCCAAGTCCAGCTACCTTCCATTGGGTAGATGAAACCGGTCATAACAACTGCGAATGCCAAGAAGGCCCACAGCTTCATGCGCTCAGCAACGGCACCAGAAACAATAGACATAGCAGTTGCAACAAACACAACCTGGAAGAAGAAATCAGCAGAAGGCGCGTAAGACGCAGGCTCGTCAGCACCGGTTACACCGTCACCAGTAATGGTCGACAGGAAGTAGTCACCGCCGTACATGATGGCGTAACCGCACACCAAATACATGGTGCAAGAGATGGCAAACAGTGCCACGTTCTTAGTCAAAATTTCAGTGGTATTTTTTGAGCGGACCAGACCCGCTTCGAGCATGGCAAAACCAGCTGCCATCCACATTACCAGTGCACCGCACACCAAAAAATAAAAGGTGTCCAAGGCATACTGCAATTCGAAAATTGAGTTTTCCATTGAGTTTCTCCGGGAGAATTTAAATAGTTATGTGTTCGATTGGTTATTCATGGACTGTAGGCCAATGCCTTACAGCGCGTCTTCACCAGTTTCACCGGTACGGATACGAACAACTTGTTCCAGAGATGAGACAAAGATTTTGCCGTCACCAATTTTTCCGCTGTGAGCCGCTTTACTGACCGCTTCAACAACGGTATCGACTTGGTCGTCGCTAATAGCAACTTCCAATTTGGTTTTTGGTAGAAAATCCACAACGTACTCTGCACCACGGTAGAGTTCGGTGTGACCTTTCTGACGACCAAAACCTTTCACTTCGGTGACAGTGATACCCTGCACACCAATTTCTGAAAGCGCTTCACGAACCGCGTCCAGCATAAAAGGCTTGATGATTGCTGTTACCAGTTTCATTTTTGAGCTCCTTTAATGACGCGACGTCGCGCCTTTAAGATAAAACGGCCGGGCACTAGGCCCGGCAATTATTTGTGCGAGTCTTACAGATCGAAAGACTTGCCAATGGTGAATACGATTGCTTCGTCGTTATCACCCTCAGTACCTTCAACGCCTAGATCATCACTGCCGAAAATCAAAGCAACACCAGCGTCGAAACCAGCAACTTCAGTACCATAACCCAGTTCAACGTAATCGCCTTCCCAGTCATTGCTGAATGAGCCGTAAGTACCGTAGAAGCCATTATGCTCAAGAGTCAGCGCTACGAAGGTGTAATCTTCATCATCACCAGCTTCAACATCGTGCTCACCAACGGAGTACTCCAAGCTAGCAATGCCGTAGCTCAAGTTCAGGTTAACTTCGTTGTATTCAGTATCGAATTCGTTCTCGGTGTATTGGTAGGTAGTGAAACCTAAGCTAGCGCCAAAACCAGACTCAGTTTCAATGCCATAACCGAAGTAGCCGTCGACTTCCAAACCGGAGTCTTCATCACCATCATCTACAGAAGAGGTCCAAACACCAGCGTAGAAACCGCCATTTTCGTAGTCAATTCCGCCAGATGCAGCACTTTCGTCTTGCTTAATGCCGCGGTAGTAGTACTCAGAGGCAAAGCCAATGTTGGCAGACCAGCTGCCTTCAGCCATTACAGGAGCGGCGCTCATAGCACCAGCGGTCATGGCAATGGCAGCAGCCAATTGAGTTAACTTTTTCATGTTCTTTCCTCTCGTTTTCGTTTTGATTAAGTTGTTCTATCAAGACAGGCGATGATTGTTTGAAACAATTTTCTATTCGCCCATCGACTTGCCCTGTAACTGCACATTGCTTGCCAACTTTTAAAATCACTTATAAATCAATAAGATACGACACGCCCGCACTAAAACAGATCAACCACCTATGTATGACCACGCGCCAAAGCCCAGTCTCAGTGCATGATTTTGAGCGGCGCACCAACTACAGCACCAAGTTGGTGCAAAATAGGGGCAACCACTTTTGAAGCAACTGGGGTAAACTCTGTCATCACAGATTTTCGGTGTGCCGTGCGTTTGAGAAGGCCTAGTTAGAGACCGATCAAAGCCAGTCTGCGACCACCCAGTCGAGACATAGCCTCACATCTTCACCGACTCACATCAGAGGGTTACCATGTTTGAACAGCTCACTCACAGTCTTCTCCATGATTTGAAAACTGCCATTCCCACTAGCACTGCAGATCTTCCAGAAAAAGAGCTCAGATCACTGTTAGAGAGTGCTGTGCGAAAAATGAATTTAGTCTCGCGTGAGGAATTCGACGCACAGCAAGCGGTGTTGCTGCGAACGCGAGAAAAGCTAGAAAGTTTGCAGGCGCAGCTCACAGAGCTGGAACAACAATCCACTGCGTCATCGAACCAAGAAAAGTAACACCCGACCGCCCACCGGATTGCGCAAACCTAGCGTATGGTCTGACAAAAGCTCCCATGCTTAGGCATGAGCTTTCCCCAGTGTTTCGCTATGTGGGCTTTGATCGAGCGTCATGCCCACTG
>CERE01003929.1_pt1 | contig 18664 bp, 16 predicted proteins | sample 530911 | NCBI WGS metagenome assembly CERE01 (sample SAMEA2621092, study PRJEB7988) | marine metagenome | biome: marine biome (ENVO:00000447); feature: mesopelagic zone (ENVO:00000213); material: "saline water (ENVO:00002010), including plankton (ENVO:xxxxxxxx)" | depth 800 m
CTCGATGAAATTGTTTGCTGACGAGGTAATGCCGAAGTTTCGGTAGCCGACAGCTGAGGAGCTAACCATGGTCCAGCAAGGACAGATCGACCATCTTCTTCAGGAGACCGGCCAGATCATGCCGCCTCCTTCTTTGGTAGAACAGGCATATCTCCAGGACTATGACGCGGCCTATAAAGATTCGGTGGAGAATCCGGATTCCTTCTGGGAAGAGGTGGCCAAGGAACTGGACTGGTTCAAGCCATGGGATTCGGTCTTTGAATGGACCTACCCCACGTTTAAGTGGTTCCTAGGCGCCAAGTGCAACATCACCTACAACGCTCTGGACCGGCACCTGACCAACGGCAACAAGAACAAGGCAGCCTTCATCTTCCTAGGCGAGGACGGTTCGGAACGCGTCTTCACCTACGGCCGCTTGGCCCAGATGGTCAACCGGTTCGCTAACGGCCTGAAATCCCTGGGCGTGAAGAAGGGCGACCGGGTGGTCGTATACATGCCCCTTTCGCCGGAAGGAGCTATCGCCATGCTGGCCTGCGCCCGCATTGGCGCCGTGCACAGTGTGGTCTACGCCGGCTTCAGCGTGGGTTCGCTGCGGGGAAGGATCACGGACGCCCAGGCCAAGGTGGTGATCACGGCCGACGTTGGCTACCGGCGCGGCAACGAGGTCGACCTGAAGGGCATCACCGACGAGACCGTCAAAGACCTGGACCTGGTGGAACACGTGGTTGTCTGGAGCCGAAAGGGCGCTCCCGAGAACCCGGGTCCCAAGGACGTGGATTTCGACCAACTGATGGCTGAGAGCAGCATCCACTGTCCGGCCGAGGAGATGGACTCAGAGGACCCGCTGTACATCCTCTACACCAGCGGCACCACCGGCGCACCCAAGGGCGTCCTCCACGTCCACGGCGGCTACATGGTGGGCACCTACTACCACTTCAAGACCTTCTGGGACGTCAAAGACGACGACGTCTTCTGGTGCACCTCAGACATCGGCTGGGTCGTGGGGCACAGTTACATTGTCTATGCGCCGTTGGTAGCAGGGGCCACCACGGTGTTCCGCGAGGGGGCCATCGACCATCCCAACCCCGGCGTGTTCTACGAGATCATTGAGAAGTACGGCGTGAACGTTATGTTCACCGCGCCCACGCTGCTACGCATGCTGATGCGCTACGGTGAGGAATACGCACTGAAGTATGACCTGACGTCGCTTCGGTTCCTTACCTGCGCCGGGGAACCACTGAACCCCGAGGCCCTGAAGTGGACCTACGAGTTCATCTGTGGCAACGGGAAGTGGGGTCACATCGTGGACAACTGGTGGCAGACCGAGACTGGCGGCCCCTGCCTGGGCACCTCGGCCACCATGCCGGTAAAACCGGGACGGGTTGGCCGGGCGCTGCCTGGGGCCGAGCTAGATATCGTGGACCGTGAGGGGCAGCCGATTACCGAGCCGGATGTGGGCGGACTGTTGGTGATCACGAAGCCCTTCCCCCACTTCTACCGAACGGTATACGGCGACCCGGAACGCCAGGCCAAGGACTGGAACACCATCCCCGGTGTCTACCTAACCGGAGACGTGGCCCTGCGGGATGCCGAAGGCTACTACATGGTTGTGGGACGGGCCGACGATGTGTTGAACGTGGCCGGCCACCGCATCGGCTCGGCTGAGGTCGAGAGCGCCTTGGTCTCCCACGCCGCTGTGGCAGAGGCGGCGGTCATCGGCAAGCCCGACGAACTGCGCGGCGAGGTCATCAAGGCCTTCGTGACCCTGCGCATGGGCCAGGAACCCTCGGATGAGATGGCAGCGGCCCTGAAACTCCACGTACGCGAAGAACTGGGCCCCATAGCGGTCCCCGCCGAAATTGACTTCATGCCCACCCTCCCCAAGACCCGCTCCGGCAAGATCATGCGCCGCCTACTAAAAGCCAACGAGCTGGGGATAGACCCCGGGGATATCACGACTCTCGAAGAGTAGGGGGATTTCGGGTGAAGATCTGTTTCTGTCTCTCCCTTTCGTAAAGGGGGACTAAGGAGGATTTTGCCTCACCCCCAAATGGTAAACTGGCTCTACCCCTTGCCCCCGCCCACCCGCCGGGCTAGAACCTAAAAACAGCAGCGCGGTCGGCGCTGCTCTGCATATAGGTGGACCCCATGATGCACCGCGTCGTGCCGGAAAAGCCGGTAGACAAGAGAAACTCTCTGGGCCTCCCTTCTGCGTCCAGTCCCATGTTAGGCCGGACGGTGCGGCTCTTCCGTCCCTACCGTTTCCAGGTGATTGCGGTAGCGGTGCTGATACTCCTTACCGCCAGCATCGGCGTGATCAATCCGCTGCTCATCAGGACCGTGTTCGACGACGGCCTATTTCCGGCGTCGGGCGGCCCGGACATGCATCTCCTTTGGACCTTGGCGGCAATCATGTCCTCCATCGCCATCGCCAACGGCCTGATGGGGGTGCTCCAGACCTACATGACCAACCACGTGGGCCAGAGCGTGATGCGCGACCTGCGGGACGCGGTCTACGCCCACCTTCAGGGCATGTCCCTGGGGTTCTTCACCAGCACCCGCACCGGAGAGATCCAGTCCCGCATCTCCAATGACGTTGGCGGGATCCAGTCGGTGGTCACCAGCACGCTGACCGACACACTCTCCAACACCGTCATCTTCCTGAGCACCCTGGTCGCCATGTTGATCCTGTCCTGGCAACTGACCATCGTGGCGGTGGCGACGGTGCCCTTCTTCTTCGCGTTGACCAGCTTCGTCGGCAAGAAACGGCGGGCGGTCACGTCCGAAGCCCAACGATCCATGGCCGAGGTCACGGCCATCACCCAGGAAACGCTGTCGGTGTCAGGTATCATGCTGGCCAAGTTATTCGGGCGGCAGTCCCAGGAGATGGCCAATTTCCACCGTCACAACCAGGAGCAGTCCGACCTAGCGGTGCGGCAGCAGATGATAGGCCATTCATTCTTCGCCGTTGTGATGACTTTTTTGTCCATCTCGCCGGCGTTCATCTACCTGCTGGCGGGCTATCTGATGTCGGGCAGCGGTCCGTCTTTGGTCTCGGCCGGGACCATCATCGCCTTCACCACCTTGCAGAGCCGTTTGTACTTCCCCGTTGGGAGGCTGCTGCAGGTGTCAGTAGAGTTGCAGTCGTCGATGGCCTTATTCGAGCGCATCTACGGCTACCTCGACCTGAAGCAAGATATCCAAGATGCCCCGGACGCGGATCCGTTGGACCTAACTAGGGTTTCCGGCGGGATCAAGTTTGACTCGGTGCGGGTCAACTACTCCCGGTCGTACGGTGAACCCGAGCCTGAAGAAGGCACGCAGGCAGCGGAAGAAGAGTCGCGGATGTGGGCCCTGGACGGGGTGAGCCTGGATATACCGCCAGGCCAACTGGCCGCGTTCGTCGGCCCCAGCGGAGCGGGAAAGACAACTCTAGCCTATTTGGTCCCACGGCTCTACGACGTGACCGAGGGCTCGGTGTCCATCGACGGCACGGACGTAAGGAATATTAGGCAGGTGGACCTGGCTGCGGTCATCGGCTTCGTTACTCAAGACAGTTACCTATTCCACGACACAATGGAGAAGAACCTGCTTTATGCCCGGCCCGAGGCCACTAGGGACGAGATGATCGCCGCGGCCAAGGCAGCCTTCATCCACGACCGGATCTCGGAGATGCCCGAGGGATACGACACCGTGGTGGGAGAACGGGGATTCAGGCTGTCGGGCGGCGAGAGACAGCGGCTGTCCATCGCCAGGGTGATCCTGCACCAGCCCCGGGTGCTGATTCTGGACGAGGCTACATCGGCGTTGGATACGGCCAGTGAGCGTTACGTCCAGGCGGCGCTAGAACCGCTGATGCGTGACCGCACCACCATGGTTATCGCCCACCGGTTGTCAACCATCATCGCGGCCAATGTGATCTACGTGGTGGACCGAGGCCGGATCGTGGAGCATGGCCCTCACAACGAGCTGCTGGCCCAGGGCGGTCTGTACGCCGACCTCTACCGGGAGCAGTACGGCGGAGGGCGCATCGAGGCCTACTGCGAAGACGGCGTGATCTTCAGTGACGGCAGTATCGGCGCCGCCGAGCGGCCCGAGCCGGCGCTGGCGGGCAGCGGCCAAGACGCCCCCAGGCGCACCGGACGCGATGACGAGCGGTTGCCTTGGGAGGAGTAGGACTCGGGTGGTCTTTACGCTGAAGGTCGGCTGCGGCGCGTCCATGGTTCGACGTGGCTCACCACGAACGGATGGCCTGTTAATTGAGGATTTGAAAGTCTATAAGACGCATCAGCCGCGTTCGTCCTGAGCCCGTCGAAGGGCCTCTTCTCATAGGTGATGGTCAATCATGGAGCGTTGTTTCAGCTACCGCGCCGCGTAGTTCTTCTCTATGGTCAGGCGGGCTTCTTCGGGGGAGATGTTGCTGGCTACGGCGCAGGGGCTGGTCTCTTCCATGATGGCGTCGATGTCACCCGAGAGCACGTGTTTCTTGTGCAGGTCTTCGTGCTCGATGCCCAGGGCCCGGCCCACCAAGGTCAGGTAGTGCTCCACCTTCACCGGATAGTCAGCCTCATAGCGGCACATGTGGCGCTGGCAGCCGTGGTAAAGGGTGGCGAAGGTATCGGCGCCCTGCTCGATGGCTTTCTCAACGAACCCAATCGCCATGCCTTCCCACGCCTCGTCTCCCATCTTCTCTCGCACCGCAGGGGTGCAATGGCGGCCGAAGCGGGCGTCGGTGCCTACGTCGATCAGAGTTACGCCTGGTAGCTTGGATAGAAGAAAATGGGCGCTTCTGGCTTCGGCATCCGATTGATCCCGGCCTGTGTGGTAATGCATGGCCACGGTGGTCTCCCGCTGGGGCTTGAAGTCCAGTTCATCGATATGATCCACTAGGAATTCGGCGACGTGGTTGAAGTCGAAGCTCTTGCCCCGCATGTCCATGATGTCGTCATAGAAGTAGATGCAAGACGGGCACCACATGACCACCTGTTTCGGGTCGAACTTCTGGAAGTTGGCGGCGGTGGTGGCTGCCACCGAGCGGGCCGCATCCTCGTCGCCCCGTTGGTAGTGCTGGATGCCGCAGCAATATGTCTTTCCGCCGACCGCCGCGTAGCTCACTCCCATCAGTTTGAAGATGTCGGTGACCGTCTGGATCATGTGGGTAGTGCGGAGTACGTTGCAGCCCAGGTAGAGAACGACGTCCGACTGCTTTACGTTGTCGGGGGGCGTAGACAGGAGCCATTCCCGGTCTTCGGGTTTGGTCTGCAACGCATGGACCACGTCGATGTCCCGGTAGTATTTCGAGTAGAAACTCCGGTCTTTCCTTTCCTGAGCCATGATTCCCTCCTGGTTTCCCTAGTAGCCTACGGCGCAGCCGTCTTTTCTGGGTTCTGAGCCGCCTCGCAGGACCCCGGTGTCCGGGTCGCGCTGGATGATCTGCGCCCCGCCGATGGACACCCTGTTGTAACCGGTGATCTGACCTACGTTGTGGCCCCGTGACTGGAGGTCTCGGGCTATCGACGAGTCCAAGCCCTCTTCCAAAAGGACATTGTTGTTGCCCACCATGAACCGCAGAGCATTGATGGCCTGCTGCGGGTCCATGTCGTGGTCCACCATGTTGCTAATCAACTGCAGGTGACCCTGGGGCTGCATGAACGCCCCCATCATACCGTAAGACAGGTGCAGCTCGTCGCCGATGGTGGCCATACCGGGAATGATGGTGTTGTACGGCCGTTTGTGGGGGGCCAGATGGTTGGCGTGGTTGGGATCCAGGGAGAAAAGCGAGGCCCGGTTGTGCAGGACGATGCCGGTGCCGGGAACAACCATCCCAGACCCGAAGTTGGAGAATACGCTGTTGATGAAGGAACAGGCGTTGCCCTGGCCGTCGACCACGCTGATGTAGACCGTGTCGGAGCCGTTCAGTATCTGGCCGTAGGGCACGGTGGCCATCGCCGTCTTGGAGTTCATCAGAGCCCGGCGGGTGGCGGCGAATTCTTTTGACGTAAGTTCGCTTATGGGCACGTTTGATTTGCGCGGGTCAGCAACGTATTGGAAGGCGTCGGCAAACCCCAACCGCATGGACTCGATCAAGTGGTGGTAGGCGTCCGGCGACTGGGCGCCCATGCCCTTGATGTCGAACCCCTCGGCTATGTTCAAAGCCCCCAGGGCCGCGATGCCCTGTCCGTTGGGCGGGCACTCCCAGCAGGTGACGCCTCGGTAGTCGGTCGAGATCGGATCGTCCCAATCGGATGTGTGAGTGGCCATATCTTCCACGCTGAGCCAACCGCCGTGCTCCTGAACGAAAGCCGAAGTCTTCTCGGCGATGGGCCCCGTGTAGAATGCCTCGGAACCGCCTTCAGCGATGGCCCTAAGGGTGGCGGCCAACGTCGGCAGCTTCACAAAATCGCCTTGAGAAGGGGTGCCGCCGTTGGGTAGCATCTCGGTGCCGGACGGGAAGGCTGACAACTTGCCCAGTTGTTGCTGCCATTGGAAAGAGATGATGTCTGAGACGGGAAAGCCATTCTCGGCATAGTCTATGGCCGGGCCCAGCAACTTGCTAAGAGGCATGGTGCCGCAGGAATCCAACAGAGTTTCCCATCCGTGGACCGTGCCTGGCGTGGCTACTGAGTACACCCCTGTGTCCGGCATGGCGCGGAGGCCCTTTTCGGTGAGTTCTTCGATGTTGGAGGCGGCGGGAGCGCTGCCGCTGCCGTTCAGGGCACGTACACTCCTTTCCTTGTTGTCCCACACCAGAGCAAACATGTCCCCGCCCACTCCGGTGGACATTGGCTCCACTACGTTCAGTGCGGCGGCGGCGGCGATGGCGGCGTCAACAGCGTTGCCTCCCTCCATCAGGATGCGCAGGCCGGTTGTGGCCGCTAGAGGTTGACTGGTGGCGACCATGCCGTTGGTGGCCAAGATGCTGGACCGCCTTGAGTCGAAAAACATGCCTTCTGTTGTCTCCGTTGGCGCCTGGCGAAAGGCTGATCACGTATGAACAGGGATGTTCAAGGATTGTACCATAGGCACGGTCCGTGCCTGTGCACAAGGCCTGTGTTAATATAGCCTCGGCCCGGACCGGGCATGAATGACCCATCTCCGTGTACGTCTCGAATCATGCTTACAGCGAGACTGAAACGGTGAAACCTTGACTCCCTCAGGAGGATTACTTATGGCAGCAGAAGTAGGACAAAAAGCTCCGGATTTCGAATTATTCGACGCCAATAAACAGCCCACGAAACTAAGCGATTCCAAGGGCAAAAACGTTGTGTTGGCCTTTTATCCGGGAGCGTTTACCGGGGTGTGCACGACTGAGATGTGCACTTTCCGTGACCGATTCGACTCCTTCAATTCCATGAATGCCCAGGTCTTCGGCATCAGCGTGGATGTGTTTTTCTCTCAGAAAGTGTTTTCCGACACGAACAACCTGAACTTTCCCCTGCTCAGCGACTACACCCGCGAGACCGTCAACGCCTACGGCACCGCCCTGCCCAATTTCGCGGGGATGGAAGGCTACACCGCATCGCAACGTGCCGTGTTCGTCATCGACAAAGAGGGCGTGATCAGGTTCAAGTGGGTGGGCGAAAACCCTGGTGTCGAGCCTGACTACGACGAAATACAACGGCAGGTGGACCAACTCAATTAACGAGTCTGCTCCTTGGTCCCGCCCTTAAAGCGCCGGAGACTCTGACATGACAACCTACGTACTGGTCCACGGCGCCTGGCACGGCGGTTGGTGCTGGAAGAAGACCGCACCGCTGCTACGGCGTGCCGGGGCTGAGGTGTTCACGCCCACGCTGACAGGCATGGGCGAACGGGCCCACCTGAACGACCGGCTCGACCCGACCCAGATCACGCTGGACGTACATATCCAAGACATCGTCCAACTGATGCGTTATGAAGGGCTCGAAGATGTGGTCTTGGTTGGCCATGCCTACGCCGGGATGGTCATCACCGGGGTTTCTGAGGTGTGTCCCGAGCGCATCGCCCACATGGTCTACTTAAACGGAGTAATACCATCGGACGGCGAGTCCATGGCAGACCAGCTCATACCGGTACGTGGCGAAGAGTTTGCCGCGTGGGTGCGCGATCGGATCGAAAATGGCGATGGATTCCTGCCAGCCCCGGCTTCAGTTGAGGAAGTGGGCCGCCGTTGGGGTATCACCGACCCCGAGGACCTGGCCTGGGTCGGTGCCAACGTTACACCCCAGCCGGCGGCGGCCATGGCCAGCCCCGTCCGCATGGGCAACCCCAAGGCGGCGAAGATCCCCAAGAACTTTGTCGGCGGCGGTGAATCGGGGTTCGACTCGGTAGCCGAACGTGCCAGACAAGCCGGATGGGGGGTTTATCCCGTGGATTCCGGACATGACACCATGATCACCCACGCCAGCGAGTTGGCGGACATCCTGATCCAGATCGGCAGCGAATAACTAGGAGAAATCGGAAATGGACTCATCGCAGATCAAGGCCCTGGTATTCGATGTATTCGGGACCGTCGTGGACTGGCATTCCTCGGTTACCCGCCACGCCGAGATCTTCGGCAAGGTCAACGGCGTAACCGCTGACTGGGTCGACTTCGCCGAAAGCTGGCGGGCAAAGTATCGCCCGTTCATGGACAAGGTGCGCTCCGGTGAACTGCCATGGACCGAACTGGACACGCTGCACCGGATGGGTCTCGAAGAACTGCTGAACGACTTCGGTATCACCGGGATAAGCGAAGAGGCCAAAGCTGACCTAAATCTGGCCTGGCACCGTTTGGACCCGTGGCCGGACTCGCCTCCCGGGCTGCAGCGGTTGAAGTCCCGGTTCATCCTGGCAACCATGTCCAACGGCAACATCGCGCTGATGGTCGACATGGCCAAATACGCCGGGCTGCCCTGGGACACCATCCTGGGCGCCGAACTGGCCCACGCTTACAAGCCCGACGCCAAGACATATCTGACCGGCGTTGAGTTGCTCCATCTCAAGCCGGAGCAGGTCATGATGGTGGCGGCCCACCAAAGCGATCTACTGGCCGCCGCGAAACAGGGACTTAGGACCGCGTTCGTGAAGCGGCCCCTGGAGCGCGGTGTCAACGGCAAGGTAGATACGACGCCAGACCCGTCCTTCGATTATGTCTGTGACGATTTCCGGGACCTGGCGACGCAACTCGGCGTTTAACGATCGATCAAGGAGTGACCATGGCCCGCTACGGTGTACGATTGGAGAACGACCCAAACCTATCCCCGCAAGACTATCAAGAACTGTCGTCTCAGGCCGAGAAGAACGGTTTTGAGGCCGTATGGGTGCCCGAGGGTGGCGGCCGGGACTCCCTGACTTCGTTGGCGACGATCGCCATGAAGACCGACGCCGTAAAGCTTGGCACCGGGATACTGCCAATCTTCGCCCGCACTCCGACCAACACCGCCATGGGCGCCGCTGGGATGGCCGCGGTCTCGGATGGACGGTTCCTGTTGGGACTGGGTGTCGGGCATGCGCCCACGGTTGAGAGCCGTGACGGCATTCCCTTCAACCAGCCCATGACCCGTATGCGGGAGACCATCCAGATCATCAAGGCGCTGCTGTCGGGCGAAGAGGTCAACTTCACCGGCAAGCAGTTCAAGATAACCGGCGCATCTATGGGAGCGGCGACGCCCAAGACCAAGGTGCCCATTTACATAGCAGCGTTGGGCCCTCAGATGTTGGAGATGGTTGGCGAACTGGCTGACGGCGTGCTGATGAACTGGACCGCCGTGGACTATCTGGGAGAAGCAATTGGGCACATCAAGCGCGGCGCCGAGAAAGCGGGCCGCGACCCTAACGAGATAGACATCGCCGGCTATGTCCGGGTGGCAGTCGGCGACAACCTGACTGAATCGCGTGTCTCGCTACGCCGCCAGGTGGCCCGCTACGCCAGCAACCCATTCTACCGTAACTTCTTCGCCCAGACCGGGTTCGACAAGGAGATGTCCGCCGCCGCGGCCGCCCTGGCTGACGGTAACCTGGACAAAGCCGCCGATTCTATCACCGAGGAGATGCAAGACCAAGTTGCGATTGTCGGCACGGTTGAAGAATGCCGGGCCGCCCTGGAAAAACGCCGCGCCGCCGGCCTGCAACTACCGGTCATCGCCCCCTTCGCCGTTGGCGACAACATGGCGTCGCATAGGCACGTGATTGAGGCGATGGCGCCAGCGAAATACCCTTAATCCAATTAGGGCTCAAGCTTCCACCTTTCGTAAAGCGGGACTGAGGGGGATTTTGTCCCTCCGCCAACCTGGCATCACCCGTAAGAACGAACCCCCTACCCAACCGGTTCCAGCCCACAAACGTCTGCCACCAACTCGTAGGAGTGCACGCGGTCGGCCAGGCTGTGGGTGATGGTGACTACGCTCAGGTCCGGTGTTTGGTACATCTCGGCCAGGTCATCCAGCCCCTTTTTGACCTGCTGCGGGTCGCCGTCCACGCAGACGTTCTGGTACTGCTGGACGAAGGCCGCTTCGTCCGCCCGGTAGATGTATTTGGCCGCATCTTCGGGGGAAGGGATACCGTTGGCACGTCCCGTGATGTTGAAGAGCCGGGACAGATTGCGGCTGGCCGAGATTCGCTTCGCTTCTTCCTCGGTCTCGGCGCAGACCACGTGAACGCCCACATTGATCTTGGGCTCGGGGAAATGCTCCGATGGCTGGAAGTTCTGCACGTAGTTCGCAACTATGGCCGGTCCCTCTTCCACGTTGATGCCGAAGAAATGGGCGTAGGCGAAGGGGAGCCCCAATTGAGCGGCCATGTTGGCGCTCTCGTAACGTGAGCCCAGGAGCCAGACGTCCGGGACTTCGGGTTCCCCCGGTCCGGCGCTGATGCTCGAGAAAAAATGGCCGTCTTCCAGGTCGTTGTTTAGAAAACCCAGGAGGTCAACAACTTGCCGGGGGAAATGGCGGATCTCACTTGGCTGGCCGGGGAATGACAGAGCGGCCGCGGTGACCTGGTCGCTGCCCGGCGCCCGGCCGATGCCCAGGTCGATGCGGCCGGGGTAGAGCGCACCCAACATGCGGAAGTTCTCGGCGACTTTCAGGGCGCTGTAGTGAGAGAGCATGACTCCGCCGCTGCCCACGCGGATGGTGTTGGTGTGGGCGGCCACCTGGCCGATGAGTATCTCAGGGCTGGTCCCGGCGAAATTGGGCAGGCTGTGGTGTTCGGCCAGCCAGTACCGGCGGTAACCCATCTTCTCCACTTCCACCGCCAGTGCGATGGTGTCGCGCAGCGCCTGGCCCGCCGACTCGCCGGTCCGCACCGGCGATTGGTCCACGACGCTCAGTTCAAGTTTCTGACTCAAATAAAGACCTCAGTTAAAAACCCTAGGTTGGCAATCCAGGTGTCGTCCGGCAGCGATGGTAGGAACGCCCGGAGCTTGGCTTTTACAAGTATACAAGCTGTTGCTATGAATCGCCGGTGAAATTGACCGGAGATCCTATTGCGCGGCCTTTTGGCGCGTCATATAATTTCTGCTGGATGAAGACATGGAAGTGGATTTTAAGCCGTTCTCCGGGCTGGAAAGCCTGGGGAACGGCTTTTTTTTACTCCATGGCGTTTCTAGTCGCATGCGGGGCCGGGACAACTGACATCGACGGCTCCAGCACCGTCTTTCCGATCACTGAAGCGATGGTCGAGGACTGGGGAGATTCCATAGGTGGATCGGCCCGGTTGGTCATTGGCATCTCCGGTACCGGTGGTGGGTTCAAGAAGTTCTGTAGTGGCGATACAGACATCAATGACGCCTCTAGGCCGATCAAGGCCAGCGAGGTAGAGGGATGCGCCGAGAATGGCGTGGAGTTCATCGAACTCCCCGTGGCAATCGACGGTCTGACCGTGGGCGTGAACCTGGCCAACGATTTCGTCCAGTGCTTGACCCTGGAGGAACTCCACACCATGTGGGCTCCGGAATCGGAGGGCGAGATCAAGCGTTGGAATCAGGTGCGCTCATCCTGGCCCGATGAGAGGTTGCAGCTTTATGGGCCCGGCGTGGATTCCGGAACATTCGATTACTTCACGGAGACGGTTAACGGAGAAGCCCAGTCCTCCCGGGGGGACTTTACCTCCAGCGAACGGGACAATGTATTGGTGGTGGGGATAGCCGGGGACCGCGGTAGCTTGGGTTATTTCGGGTATTCGTACTTCGTAGAGAACCAAGATATCCTGAAGATGGTGGCCATCGACAGCGGAAACGGTTGTGTATTTCCTACTGACGAGACCATAAATAACGGCACTTACGCGCCGCTGTCCAGGCCCCTGTTCATCTATGTCAGCAAAGAATCTTGGGCGGAGCAGGACGTGAAAAACTTCGTCAGTTATTACGTGAGTTACGAACGAGCCGGCCTGCTGCGGGACCTGGGGTTCGTGCCTTTTCCCGAGCAAGTGCACGACTTGGTGTTGGACCGGTTCCAGCGGGGACTGGTTGGGACGATCTTTGGGGGTGAGCGCCCTCAGGAAGGGACTGTTGAAGAGATACTTTCCGCTAACCAGTGACAGGACTGTATGAATAAACGGCGTCAGCCTTCGGACCAGAGGAGCGCACATATCATTGGCTAGAAGCGTCGTGAGCCCGCCTTTGGGTCAGGGGACACGGAACGCCTGGAAGCGCAAGTTTCTGGAGCGGGGCATCGCCATCCTCCTGTTCCTGTCCAGCTTCCTGTCCATCCTGATCACCGTAGGGATCGTCGCGGTACTGCTCTTCGAGGCGATCACCTTCTTCGCCGATGTTTCATTCTGGGAATTCATCACCGGCACACGCTGGACACCGCTCTTCTCCTCCAAGCAGTTCGGTGTGTTGGCGTTGGTGGCCGGCACCACTTTGACGGCTGTGATGGCGATGGCAGTGGCATTGCCCTTGGGTCTGTTGAGCGCCATCTACCTCAGTGAATATTCACCTGACAAGGTCCGCCGAGTGGTCAAGCCCATACTGGAGGTCCTGGCCGGGATACCAACGGTGGTGTACGGATATTTCGCCTTGTTGTTCGTAACTCCCATACTGCGGTCGATCTCCGGTGACATAGCGGTGTTCAATGCCCTTAGCGCGTCCATAGTCATGGGAATAATGATCCTTCCGATGGTGTCCAGTCTCAGCGAAGACGCCATGCGCTCTGTGCCCAGGACACTCCGAGAAGGCGCCTACGCGCTCGGTTCAACCAAACTTGAGGTCTCCACACTGGTGGTGGTGCCTGCCGCCCTTTCGGGTATCGTGTCGGCGTTCATCCTTGCGGTTTCCAGGGCCATCGGCGAGACGATGATAGTCACCATTGCCGCCGGGCAGAACCCGAGCTTCACCTTGAACCCCTTTGTTCCCATCGAGACCATGACCGCCTACATCGTTCAGGTCAGCCAGGGTGATGCGCCGGCCGGGTCCATCGAATTCAAGACGATCTTCGCAGTGGCTCTGTTGCTGTTCGCCATAACCTTGGTCATGAACTTATTGAGCCAGTACGTGGTTAGCCGCTTCCGCGAGGAGTACGAATAGTGGCGGTGATGTCCCAGGCCGAATTTCAGCGAAGAAGGGCCCGCCGCAAGTGGATGGGCCGGGCCTTCCACGCCATGTGTCTGCTGTCTGTTTGCATCGCTTTTGGGATGCTGGCGGTGCTGTTGGTCTATCTGCTGATTCAAGGGATAACCGGCATCAGTTGGAGCTTCCTGACCAGCTTCGCTTCGCGCCACCCCGAGCAGGCCGGGATCAAGGCCGCGATCTTGGGCAGCATCTATGTGGTGACCGTGGCCGGTGTGGTCTCGTTCACTCTGGGAGTGGCCACGGCGATATACCTGGAGGAATACGCCGCGCGCAGCAAGTTCGCCCGGATCGCCAAGATCAACATCGCCAACTTGGCCGGTGTGCCGTCCATCGTCTACGGCATCTTGGGGTTACAGATATTCGTGCATAGCCTTCACCTTGGCAAAAGCGTGCTGGCCGGTGGGTTTACCCTGGCGTTATTGGTCTTGCCCATCGTGATCGTGGCGGCCGGCGAGGCCGTCCGCGCCGTGCCTCCGTCATTTCGGGAGGGTTCCTACGCGTTGGGTGCCACCCGCTGGCAGGTAATCTGGCACATCGTTTTCCCGCTAGCCTTTCCCGGCATACTGACCGGGGTGATCCTGGCCGTCAGCCGGGCAGTCGGTGAGACTGCTCCGCTCATCGCCATGGGCGCTCTCACCTTTGTGCCCTTTACTCCGGATAGTCCGCTGAGCCGGTTCACCGTGCTTCCGATCCAGATATTCAACTGGACCTCGCGTCCACAGGAAGGATTTCAGGAGGCCGCCGCAGCCGGTATAATCGTGCTGCTGGTCATACTCCTGGTGATGAACGCGGGGGCAGTGATACTCCGCAACCGTTTCCAGAACAAGTGGGACTGATCACGGCCGCGAGCCCAAACGGTTTAGTCGAACTGCTGAAAGGATCAGAGAAAGATTGCAAAACCAGGAACCCATCCTTCAGACACGCGGGCTCAGCGTCTATTACGACACGAAAAAGGCGGTTACGGACGTGGACTTGGACGTCGCCCGGAACCGGATCACCGCCATCATCGGACCGTCTGGCTGCGGCAAGAGCACTCTACTTCGTTGCTTCAACCGGATGAATGACCTGATTCCCTCGGCGAGGGTAGAGGGGCAAGTTTTGTTCGACGGTCTGGACCTCTACGGCCACGACGTTGATCCCACCGAGATTCGCTACGAGATCGGAATGGTGTTCCAGCGGCCCAACCCATTCCCGAAGTCCATCTACGACAACGTGGCATTCGGTCCGCGCATCAACGGGTTCGCCGGTAGTATCGATGAAGTAGTTGAACAATCATTGGTTCGCGCGGCCCTCTGGGATGAGGTAAAAGACCGCCTGAAAGCGAGCGCGCTATCGCTCTCCGGAGGCCAGCAGCAGCGGCTCTGCATCGCCCGGGCTTTGGCGGTGGAGCCAAGAGTCATTTTAATGGACGAGCCCTGCTCGGCCCTGGATCCCATAGCCACGCTAGCCATCGAAGAGCTGATGCGTGAGTTGTCCGAGGACTATTCGATAATCATCGTGACCCACAACATGCAACAGGCGGCGCGCGTTTCCCACTACACCGCGTTCTTGATGGTGGAGGAGGCGAGGGTGGGCTTCTTGGTGGAATTTGGCGAGAGCCGCCAGATATTTACCAACCCTGAGGACGAACGGACCGAAGCTTACATAACGGGCAGGTTCGGATAGGCTGGGGAGGCGTTATGGTCAGAGCTGATTTTGATAGGCGTTTGGAAGATCTTGAGGCCGAACTTTTGGGCCTGGGCGAGATGGTGGAAAAAGCTATCTTGAAGTCGATGGATGCACTCAAGCGCCGGGACTTGGCCATCGCCTACGAGGTGGTGGCGGAGGATGACCTCATAGACGAAAAGCGCTTCGAGTTGGAAGAGAAATGCATCGACTTGATCGCCACCCAGCAGCCCCTGGCAATCGACCTTCGGACGTTGCTGGCCGTTCTGCACATCGCGGTGGAACTGGAGCGTATGGGTGACTATGCAGAGGGCATCGGCAAGATCTGTATGATCATCGGCGATGACGAACCGGCTGAGACGCCTCAGAAGTTGGATCAGATGGCCAGCATGGGAGTGGCTATGCTGCAGCGCAGCCTGAAGTCTTTGATGGACCGGGACACGGACCTGGCCAACGATGTCTGGGACTCGGATGACGAAGTGGACGCGCTCTATGCCAGCGTCTGCCACGATATATTTGTGGAGATGGGGCAGAATCCCAAGAGCATCCAGGCCGCAACCCACTTCCTTTGGGTGGCCCATGACCTCGAACGGATCGCAGACCGGGCGACGAACATCGCTGAGCGGGTGATATTCGTGGTCACAGGCCGAATCGGACGCTACAAACCGCCGGAATCTACCGGATAACCGCCCTGGCACACCCCAGGACCCGTGCCTACGCACGCCCAAAATATTGCCTGCCCGTTAGCGGTTATGTATTGTATAATCGTGATTGACGCTCGAGCGTAGTCTGGGATTCTCCCAGGAAAAGTAACAACGGCTGATACCACGGTAATTGGCTTTCATGCAAGAGAAGTACCAAAAAGAGATCGAAGAGATCCTGAAGAATGCGGGTGAAGTCGCGCCCGATGAGTCCGGCCGGGAGGTTGAAAAACCCTTGGAGGACCGCTCTAGGGCTGTGCGCCAGGCGGATGAAGCCAGTAAACCCCAGCCCTATCAATCGCCCAAAGGAGGCTGGCCTTCCATAACACCAGGCAAGATTCTGATGACGGGCCTGGTCGTTTTCATCATCACCGCCCTGCTGCAGATATGGGTTTTGATCTGGGTTGGACTGGCCCTGTTGGTCCTCGGATACCTGCTCTTTTTTATCACGCCCAAGAACGTTTCGATAGAAAAAAGATGGCGGGGAGAGTCTATTGAGGACAAACCGGAGTCCGTCTGGAACTGGTTCAAGCGCTGGATGAAGAGTTAAACCCGGGAGGATGACAGGTGTTGGAAAAAGGCCAAGCCAAGTGGGGGCAGGTTTCTAACCTGCCCCCACTTGGCTTCCGTGGTTGTCTGATCGAAGAGGCGTTTGGCGGGGTTATGCGCGGAGGTGCCTGCCGCTGCGAATTTGGCAGACGAGCACCAGGGCGGGTTGGAAACTCGTCCCTACGGGACAGGTGGACCGGTAGCGGTTGAAACCGGCTCCCCGAGGCTAATCTGTTTTGACATAGTCTGGGCTCAGGCGCTCCGCTAATGCCAAGATCAGATTGCCCATGTGAGGGTGGTCTGGCTCAACGTCCACCCTGAATCCAGCCTCGAGCATTCGCTCGGTGCAGACCGGCCCCACCGAGCCGAGGACCAAAAGACCCTTATCCAAAGCCTTTCGCAAGGACTCCTCTCTCCCGGCCTGGGCGGCGATGGACAACAGATTGTCAACCTGTATCCGGCTGGTGAACGCCAGTGCGTCGATTAGGCCGCCATCCAGCGCGTCGATCAGACCCAGTACCGGCGTTGCGTCTTCCGCCAACCCCCAGGTGTACAAAGGGACCTCGCGCGCGGTGGCGCCGCGTTCTTCTAGAGTCTGCATCAGCAGGCCGTTAGGCCCACCATAAGCCTGTACCGCCACGTCTTTGCCCCTAAGGTCCAGTTCCTCAATGGCGGTAAGTAGGTCCGCGGACGTGAACGGCTCCGGTGGCATGTGGTCGATGTGGACCTTGTATCGGCGCAGAACGGCTGCGGGCTTGGGGCTGCGGGCTATCACGGTCATGGCGGCCAAGGCTTCCAGCGTTTTTGACTCTCTGCCCTGGGACGCCGCGCTGTCGAAGAGGGCCTTGGTGCCGACGCCGGTCTGGAAGACCATCACCTGCAACCTTCCGGCGCAGATATCGGCCACCAACTGAATGACCTCTGGGGTGTCGCCCAGGTGAACTTCCTGCAGCACCGGAGCCGGGTAGGGAATCCCGCCGTTACGCTCAATCAAGGCCCCCATCTCAGAGAGCATGCGGGCCTCAACGTAAGCGATGGTTTTTCCTGCGAGGGAAGAAGAAGCCAAATCAGTAACGCCTTAGACGGCGCACTCGCCCTCACCCCGTTCCAACTTGTACAGGTTGGTGCGTTCCCAGTCGACGTACATGTCCGATCCGGGAGCGGCATCTGCCACGGCTAACTGGGCCTTTTCGGCAACCTCAGTCAGCTCTTCCAGTCCGACGCGGTCCAAGAACTGGTTGAACTTCTCGCCGTCGTTGCGGTTGTCCTTGTAGTAGTTGACAACGTGTTTCAGAACGCCCGGGACTGACTTCGCCGGAACCTTGACTCTGGGGATCCGCGTTCCGATGCGGGAGTCCTGCACGTTGACGTCGCCGTAGTTTCCGCCCAAGAACATTTCGTAGGCGGGTATCTGCTCGCCGTCGGCGCCCTTGGTGGCCGCTCCGTGGAAGCCGATGTTGGCGATGTGATGTAGGCCGCAGCCGTTGGGGCAGCCGCTCATCTTGATGCGGATGTCATTAACGCCCTCATCTTGGAGCAGCCCGTCCCAGCTCTCGATCTCTTGTTTCAGAGCGCCGGCCAAGCCCATGGAAGACGTGATGCCCAGTTTGCAGCTATCGGTGCCGGGGCATGAGACCACGTTGCTGATGGAATGGGCATTGGCTTCCGCCAGGCCGATCTCGGTCAGCGCGTCCCACACGTCGTGGAGCATGTGCTCCGGTACGAACCGCAGGGCCAGGTTCTGTTCCTGGCTGGTGCGGGCCCTGCCGCCGGTGTACTTGCGCATGATGTCTGCCAGGCCGTGGAACTGGCTCGCTGAAATGTTTCCGCGTTCGGGCTTCACGTGCACGACGTAATAGCCTTCCTGCTTCTGGGCTTCAACGTTGGTCTTGCGCCACTCGGCGTAGTCACCGCCGCCGTTGCTACCGTTGGCCGAATTGGTGGTCAACGCGGGAGGGGTCTCCCGCATCATCTCTTCGACGTTCATGAACGGCTTGGGGTCGACCGAGCCGATGTTCTCCAATTCGGCCTCGACCAAGGTCTTAAACTCGTCCAGGCCGATTCGGTCGATCAAGACCTTCAGCCGGGCCATCATGCGGTTCTTGCGCAGCATGTCGGCGTTGTTGAAGACCGTGAAGATCGCCAGAGCCAGCCGGAGGAAATCCTCTTCAGGCAGGAATTCGTAGAGGGGTTTGGCCAGCCGGGGCATGATGGACGTTCC
>CERE01049710.1_pt1 | contig 18660 bp, 19 predicted proteins | sample 530911 | NCBI WGS metagenome assembly CERE01 (sample SAMEA2621092, study PRJEB7988) | marine metagenome | biome: marine biome (ENVO:00000447); feature: mesopelagic zone (ENVO:00000213); material: "saline water (ENVO:00002010), including plankton (ENVO:xxxxxxxx)" | depth 800 m
TATTTCTCGCCGAATTCCTTGTTCCCGATCAGGACAGCCGCCGCACCGTCCACGATGCCCGAGGAGTTCCCCGCGTGGTGGATGTGGTTGATCTTTTCGAGGTGCGGATATTTCATCAGCGCGACCTTATCAAAGCCGGGCATGACCTCGCCCATCTGCTGGAACGCAGGGTTCAGCGACCCGAGCGACTGCATGTCGGTCTGGGGGCGCATGTATTCGTCATGGCTGAGGATCGACAGACCGTTCTGGTCCTTGATCTCGATCACGGATTTATCAAAGCGCCCTTCGTCCCAGGCTTTCTTGGCACGCTGCTGCGACTGCATCGCCAGCTTGTCGGCCTCGTCACGGGTAAAGCCGTATTCGGTCGCGATGATGTCAGCCGAGATGCCCTGCGGCACGAAATACCGCTCCATCGCGAGCGAAGGATCAACGGCAATCGCAGCACCATCACTGCCCATGGCCACGCGGCCCATCATTTCAACGCCACCGGCGATATAGCCCATGCCTGCGCCGCCGCGCACCTGGTTGGCGGCAAGGTTCACAGCTTCCATGCCAGAGGCGCAGAAACGGTTGATGGCCAGGCCGGGGATGCGTTCATCCAGATCGGATGCCAGCACGGCAGAGCGCGCCAGACAGCCGCCCTGTTCCATCACCTGGGTCACGTTCCCCCAGATCACGTCCTCGACGGCGTGGCCTTCCAGGTTGTTGCGCTCTTTCATCGCATTGAGCGTCAGCGCGGACAGGCGCAACGAAGTCAGCTCGTGCAGGGCGCCGTCTTTGCGGCCCTTGCCACGCGGGGTGCGCAGGGCGTCGTAGATATATGCTTCGGTCATGTGGTGTCTCCCTTTGGGTCAGGCGCGGTCAGCAGGGCTGCCGGGCATCAGGTCGTAGGGGGCTTTCCAGCCCGGTGTGTCGCTCAGACGCGTGAGCCACGCGTCGATATGGGGCCAGTCCTTGCGGACAAAGCCGAAAGGCTCGGGGTAATACAGATAGCCGCAGCAGCTGAGGTCGGCGTTGGTGATCCCGTCGCCGACAATCCAGTCGCGGCCGTTCAGATGGTCGTTCAGCACGGCATAGGCCGCAGACAAACGCCCCTGCATAAAGCCGATGACTTCTTTGGGCTGCTTGTCTTCGGGCATGAAGTTCATCAAAAAACGCGTCATACCGGCGTTCGAGCTGAGCTTGTGGTTGTCCCACAGCACCCACCGCAGGATCTCTCGGCGCTCTTCCGGATTGCCCCCGCCGAATTTGCCGGATTGCTCCGAGACATAATCCTGGATCACGCCGGATTGGGTCAGACGGATGTCTCCATCAATCATCACCGGCGCTTCGCCCATGTTATTGATCGTCGTGCGGTAATCCTGCGTGCGGGTTTCGCCGCCGAAGAAATCAACCTTCACCGGCTCCCAGTCGAGCCCCGACAGCTGCAGCGCAAGCGCCGCCTTATAGGCGTTTCCGCTTTCGCCGAAGCAATGCAGTTTGATGGTCATCTGAACCCTCCCTCAAGTCCTGTGTGTCGATCGTCGTCCCGTGGGGGTTTCACACCCCCACACCCCCGTGGAGTTTATCCGGCAAAATGAAGATGCGCGGGTTTGCGTTAATCAGTTACTAATCATCCTGTCGTATTCAACCCCCGCGCGGCAGGCTGGAGAGCTGAGCCGCGTGCAAAGTGAAGCCCTGCTTTGGTTGTGCGGATCGCAGGATCAGGGCAGGGTGTTTGCGCTTCATTTTGCCCCTTAAACTCTCCCCGAAGGGTCGGGTTCGGCAGGGCGTTCGGGGTGTGGTGGTGTGCTACCTCTTTCGTCCGTCCAGTTTCGCGTTGAACAGCCGCAGTCGCGCGGTCAGGTTCTCTTCGTCGATCACGCTGTTGAAGTTCTCGAAGAGAAACGACAGCGCTTCGCCTTCATCCAATCCCGCCTCTGCTGCGAATTTCTTCAGGCGGCGGTAGCCGTCTTCGGTCATGGCGACAGGGAAGCGGCGGGTCAGGCGGAAACGTTTGGGCATCGGGCGTCCTTTCAGTCAGCATCGGGGTGGGGGGATGTCCCCACCCCGGTGCAACCTAGAAGTTTGCCGCGTCCAGCGCCATCACAGTATCCGCGCCGGTTTCGATCCGCTTGAGATGCAGCGAAGTCGCGGGCAGTTGGCGGGCCATGTAGAAACGGCCGGTTGCCAGCTTGGTCTCGTAGAAGGACGCGTCGCCGGTGCCATCTTTCAGCGCTTTCTTCGCGGCCAGACCCATTTTCGCCCACATCAGGCCCAGACAGACATGCCCGAACATATGCATGAAGTCATTCGACCCCGAGAGCGCGTTGTTGGGGTTCTTCATGCCGTTTTGCATGAAGTACATGCCCGCCGATTGCAGGTCTTTGCTGGCAGCCTTCAGCGGCTCCATAAAGCTGGCGTCGAACTCGGCGTCCTGGCCTGCGTTTTCCTTGATGAAGGTCTTGACCATATCAAAGAAGGCCATGACGTGTTTGCCACCGTCCTGCGCCAGCTTGCGGCCCACGAGGTCCAGCGCCTGAACGCCATTGGCCCCTTCGTAGATCATGGCGATACGGGCGTCGCGGGTGAACTGGGACATGCCCCACTCCTCGATATAGCCGTGGCCGCCATAGACCTGCTGCGCCTTGACCGTCATGTCATAGCCGATGTCGGTCAGGAAGCCTTTGATGACGGGGGTCATCAGCGAGACAAGCCCGTCGGCATCCTTGTCATCCGCGCGGTGTGCCGCGTCGATCAGGCTGGCCCCCCAGAGGATGAACGCCCGCGCCCCTTCGACAAAGGATTTCTGCTCCATCAGGCTGCGACGGATATCGGGGTGGACGATCAGCGGATCGGCAGGCTTGTCGGGGTGCTCTGTCCCGGTGACGGCACGGCCTTGCAGGCGGTCCTTGGCGTAGGCCAGCGCGTTCTGATAGGCCACATCGGCCTGCGCCAGACCCTGCATGCCGACGCCCACGCGGGCTTCGTTCATCATGGTGAACATCGCGCGCATGCCTTTGTGTTCGTCACCCAGCAGGTAGCCGACCGCGCCGTCATAGTTCATCACACAGGTAGAGTTGCCGTGGATGCCCATTTTCTCTTCGATGGAGCCGACGGACACCGCGTTGCGTTCGCCAAGCGAGCCGTCTTCCTCGACCATGAACTTGGGCACGATGAACAGCGATACGCCCTTGATGCCTTCGGGGCCGCCTTCGATCTTGGCCAGCACCAGATGGATGATGTTATCGGCCATGTCGTGTTCACCGGACGAGATAAAGATTTTCTGGCCGGTGATCTTATAGCTGCCGTCTTCCTGTGGCGCTGCCTTGGTGCGCATCAGGCCCAGATCGGTGCCGCAGTGGGGCTCTGTCAGGTTCATGGTGCCGGTCCATTCGCAGGACACCATGTTGGGCAGATATGTATCTTTTTGGGCGTCAGAGCCGTGGGCGAGGATCGCCGAGGCCGCACCGTGGGTCAGGCCCTGATACATGGTGAACGCCTGGTTGGACGCCGAGAACATCTCGCCCACGGCGGTGCCGAGGATATAGGGCATGTTCTGGCCGCCGTATTGCTCTGGCATGTCCAGACCGGTCCAGCCGCCTTCCTTGACCTTTGCAAAGGCGTCCTTGAACCCTTTGGGGGTGTAGACGACGCCGTTCTCCAGACGGCAGCCTTCCTGATCACCCACCGCGTTCAGCGGGGCGAGGACTTCGGAGGTCAGCTTGCCTGCTTCTTCCAGAATGGCAGAGGTGAAATCCGCCTCAAGCTCGTCGTAGCCGGGGGTGGACGACGCGGTGACGTTCAGCACATCGTGCAGGACGAATTGCATATCCTTGATCGGGGCGGTGTAGCTCGGCATGTGGTGTTCTCCCTTGGCCATCTGGCCGTCGTTTGGTCAGTATATCTAGGTCGGTGTATCAGGTGTTCGGGTGCGCCGGACTGCGGGCCTATTCTGCCGCGTTGCGGGCGCTGTTGATGGAGGCGATCATTTTCTCCCCCCATTTCAACTGGTTTTGCAGGTCGTCGATGGCGTTGTTCAGATCCTCGCGCTGTGCTTCGAGGTCGGCCAGACGTTCGCGCGCGATGTCATAGGTGCGCGCCAATTGGGTCTGTTGCTGGTCGCCCATGTGGTACAGGTCCAGCAACTGGCGGATTTCTTCGAGGCTGAAGCCAAAGCGCTTGCCACGCAGGATCAGTTTCAGCCGCGCACGGTCCCGTTTGGTAAACAGGCGCTTTTGTCCCTGACGTTCGGGGAAAAGCAGTTCTTTCGCTTCGTAGAACCGCAAGGTGCGCGGGGTCACATCGAAGGCGGTGCACATCTCGCGGATGGTCATCGTAGTGTTGGACATATCAGTTACTCGCTATTCTATCACTGCTGTAGAACGGTCAACTTCACCTAAACTGGGAGCGGTATAACCCAGAAACAAGCTTACGTAACTTGGACGCTACGTCAAACATTTGCTTTACGTTGAGTAAATCTGCGTAACCCCTCAGGGATTTTCCCCGGGCGGTCATTGATAGGTATCTCGTGCCGACTAAGTGATGTGGGGGAGCAAGTTTTATCGGCCGGGGGGGGGTGATATGTCCGAGGATATGGATCCGCGATTATTCACAGAGTGTCTGCGCGAGGTCAGCAGCGTTTCGGCGCTATGGCTGCTGGTGCAACGCTTTGCCAAAGCGCAGGATTTTCGCACGGTCACCTACCATAGTATTGATGTGCAATCGCTGGGGGACTCTAGCTTTGGCGCTGTCGCGATCGGTATCCCGGCAGAGTTTCACCGGATGTATACCGAAGAGCACCTGTATCTGGACGATCCGTTTCCCCCCTTCGCGGCCTCACAGATCACCCCGTTCTTCTGGCGTGACCTGCCGCAGCTGACCACCTTGACCGAAAAGCAGAAAGCCTATCTGAACACAGCGAGAGAATTCGGCTTTGCCGATGGTCTGGTCTGTCAGGTCTTTGGGCCACAGGCGCGCAATGCTTTGGTCAGTATTGGCTTTCACCACGACAGGCCGCGTCCGACCGATGCAGAGGTTCTGGACCTGCACGTCGCCAGCCAGTTTGCCCATATGCGGTTCTGCGCGCTTGTGGCAGGCCCTGCTGCACCCAATCGGCGCTTGTCCCCGCGCGAGCTGGAATTGCTCCGCTGGATCGCGCGCGGCAAGAGCAACACCTCGATCGCGCAGATCATGGGGGTGTCGCGGCACACGGTCGATACGATCATGCGGCGTCTGTTTGGCAAACTGGATGTGACCGACAGGACTCGCGCGGCGGTGCGGGGGCTGGCCTTTGGCCTGATCGACCCGTCGCTGGATAACCTGTCGTAATGCAGAGAGCGTGACCGGATGTCGCGCACTTACGGGACGTGCGCATCACCTGTCGGACGCATAGTCGTGGCGAATTCTCAACCGTAAGTGGACAGGCCGTGGCGCAGAACAAACCCCCGAAACCCTCAACGACACCTAATTCCTATGATCTTGCGCAGGGGCCGGTGATTTCCGCGTCTTCCGCATCGCGGGGGCTCAAGGATGCGGCCAAGCTTGTTGAAGACGTGGCGTATGAATTTGCTGCCTGCCTCGACGCTGATTCACTGTCGGAGCTGATTGTGACAGCAGCAGATCTTACCCGTCTTTCCGATGTGATGGGTCGGATGGCCGCGCGACAGGCGTAAGCCAGCCCGCATCGCATCGATTTCTCATACCATAGCTTGATGCTGCCAACGACGGCACCCTCCAGCCAGCGGCTGTCAGTTGTGGTAGCGCCCCGTAAACCCAAGGCGCTACGCAAATATCAGTCGCGCTTGGCCAATGCGGCCTCTGTATCGTCGCGGGATTTTTGCAGCTCTTCGATGGCTTCGTCCAACTGCTTGCGCTGTTCTGCCAGCTCTCCCAACTGGCGGTCCGCGCTAATGACCCACGCCCGCATTTGCGCTTCGGTGCCTTCGTTCTCATAGATCAGCAGCCACTGGCGGATGCCTTCCAGCGAATACCCGAACTTGCGCCCCCGCATGATCAGCTTCATGCGGGCGATTTCCCGCGCGCCATAGCTGCGGGACCGGCCTTCGCGCTCGGGGTGGAGCAGTTCTATGTACTCGTAATAGCGCAACGTGCGCGGCGTGACGTCAAACTCCGCACACATTTCTTTAAAGTTCAGGCGTTTGTCTGTCATCTTGGTCTCCTCAAGTTCGGAAACTATGCGGTTCACTTTCCAAGCGCAACACTGGGGTTGCTCTTGCTTGGCCGCTCGGTTGATATGGGGAGAATAACGCCAAGGAAGTAAAAAATGTCAGACAAACTTCGCATCGCCAAGCAGTTCATCGCGGCGCTGCCTTACAGCGGTGCCCTGGGGATGGAACTGCAAGAGCTGGATGGTGGCGTCGCCGTGATCGACATGCCGTATGATGAACGGCTGATCGGCGATCCGCGCACAGGTGTCTTGCATGGCGGGGCCGTGTCGGCGTTGATGGATACCTGCTGCGGGGCCGCGGTGATGAGCCACCCCAGCAATCCCGGCGGGACGGCGACGATTGATTTGCGCATCGAATATCTGCGCGCGGCTGTGCCCGGTCAACGGATCACGGCGCGGGCGGAATGTTATCACGTGACGCGGAATGTTGCCTTTGTGCGCGCCACGGCACAGGACGAAGAAGACGGCAGCCCGGTCGCCACCGCCACCGGCAGTTTCACGGTGGAGGGCAAACGATGAGCACACGGAGCAAACCCGAGGCGGTACAGGTCGTCAAAAAGCGTCGCGATGCGGCGCTGCGCGCGCTGGTGGACGGCGTGCCCTACATCAGCTTTCTGGGGATCGAGTTCGACCGCCGTGGCGACGAGCTGACCGGCGTTCTGCCGTTTTCCGACAAGCTGATCGGCAATCCGCTGTTGCAGGCGCTGCACGGTGGGGTCACGGCCTCGTTCCTTGAGGTGACCTCGATCATCACGCTAAGCTGGGAATACCTGTGGGAGGATCTTGAATCCGGTGCGCTGGCCGTCGAAAAGATGGATGCGACGCATTTGCCACGACTGCCCAAGACCATCGACTTTACCGTCGATTACCTGCGTTCGGGTCTGCCGCGCGATGCCTATGCGCGCGCGCGGATCAACCGGTCGGGGCGGCGCTATGCCTCGGTGCATGTCGAGGCATGGCAGGACAACCGCAGCAAGCTTTTCGCGCAGGCAACGGGTCATTTCCTGATGCCCCAACGCCGTGACTGACGCGATCCCCAAGGGCGAAGTCAGCGCCGTCGCCCAAGGCAAACTATCCGCGAAAGAGGTGGTGACCCACCGCCGCGTGCTGAACATCGCCATCCCGATTGTTATCTCCAACGCCACTGTGCCCATCTTGGGCGCGGTGGATACCGGCGTCGTCGGGCAGATCGGGTTGGCGGCCCCGATCGGAGCCGTGGGCATCGGCGCGATCATCCTGTCATCGCTTTACTGGGTATTCGGATTTCTGCGGATGGGCACCGTGGGGCTGACCGCGCAGGCGGCAGGCAACAACAACGAGGCAGAGGTCGCGGCACTGCTGACACGCGGGCTGCTGATCGGCGGGCTGGCGGGCCTTGCGCTGGTGATGCTGCAGATACCGCTGTTCTGGGCGGCGTTTCAGGTTTCTCCGGCCAGCGCAGAGGTCGAAAACCTCGCCCGGTCCTATATGGGGATCCGCGTCTGGTCCGCCCCGGCGGCGATTGCGATATACGCGATCACCGGATGGCTGATCGCGCAGGAACGCACTCGTGCCGTGCTGGTGGTGCAACTGTGGATGAACGGGCTGAATATCGCGCTGGACCTGTGGTTCGTGCTGGGGCTCGGCTGGGGGATCCAGGGCGTCGCCATCGCGACCTTTCTGGCGGAATGGTCGGGTGCGGCGCTTGGGCTGTGGTTCTGCCGTGCGGCTTTCGGAGTGCCCGCATGGCGGGACTGGGCGCAGGTGTTCGACGGGCCGCGCTGGATCAACATGATGAAGGTCAACGGCGACATCCTTGTGCGGTCGCTTCTGTTGCAGGCGGTGTTCGTCTCGTTCCTGTTTCTGGGATCGGGGTTGGGGGATGTAAAGCTCGCCGCTAACCAGGTGCTCCTGCAATTCCTGATGATCACGGCCTTTGCGCTTGACGGTTTCGCCTTTGCGGCCGAGGCGCTGGTCGGGCGGGCCATGGGCGGCAAGCAGCGTGATGTCCTGCGGCGCGGTGCGGTGCTGACCAGCGGTTGGGGTCTGCTGGCCTGTGCCTTGATGACCGTGGGCTTCGCGTGGGGCGGGGGCATGATCATCGACCTCATGACCACGGCCCCGCTTGTGCGCGAAGAGGCGCGGGTGTTCTTGCCCTATATGGTCGCGGCCCCGCTGCTGGGGTGGGCCTCATGGATGCTGGACGGGATCTTTATCGGGGCCACGCGGTCGCGGGACATGCGCAACATGATGGCGGTGTCGTTTGTGATCTACTGTGCAAGTGCGGCGCTGCTGGTGCCGTGGCTGGGCAACCACGGGCTGTGGATTTCGCTGCTGGTCTCCTTTGTCGCGCGTGGGGTCACGCTGGCGCTGCGCTACCCCGCGTTGGAGCGTGCGGCGGGATAGGCCCCGCCCGCGCAGGGTCGGGGCGAAGTCACGCGGATCGCGCCCCGATCTGCGCCCGTGCGTCCTGTCAAAGCCAGGCGCTGCGGTTGCTGCCCACGGCATCGGCTACGGTATCGAACCCGTCCTGCTTCAGCAGTTTGTCGAGCCCCTTGGCGATATCCGCCGCCAGTGACAGCCCGCCATAGACGAGCGCCGTATAAAGCTGCACCGCCGAAGCGCCTGCGCAGATTTTGGCATAGGCATCCTCGGCCGAGCTGATGCCCCCGACGCCCACCAGCGGAATATCGGTAAGCGTCGACAGGCGCGCCAGCACGCGGGTGGATTTTTCGAACAGGGGCACGCCCGACAGCCCGCCCATCTGGTCACGCTGCGCGTTCTTCAGGCCGGTGCGGTCCAGCGTTGTATTCGTGGCAATGATCGCGGCCACATCTGCGTCATTGGCGACCTCGGCCACATCGGCGATCTCCGCCTCGGTGAGGTCGGGGGCGATTTTCAGGAACACGGGCGTATCGCCGCGCACCTCCATCACGCCGGCCAGAAGTGCTGCGAGGGCGGCCTTGCCCTGCAGGTCACGCAGCTTTTCGGTATTGGGTGAGGATACATTGACCGTGGCGAAATCCACGTGATCGCGGGCAAGCTCCATCACGCGGGCGAAATCGGCGGCGCGGTCGGTGCTGGTCTTGTTGGCCCCAAGGTTGAGCCCCACGGGCACGCCCGCGCCGCGGCGCGCCAGTCGCGTGCAGATCGCCTGCATGCCTTCGTTGTTGAAGCCAAAGCGGTTGATCGCCGCGCGGTCCTCGGTCAGGCGGAACAGACGGGGTTTGTCGTTGCCGGGTTGGGGCAGGGGCGTGGCGGCCCCGACCTCGATAAAGCCGAAACCCGCGTTGGACAGCGGCGCGACGGCGGTGGCGTTCTTGTCAAACCCCGCGGCAAGGCCGACAGGGTTGGGCAGGCTCATCCCGGCAAGCGAGGTTTTCAGCCGTTTCGATGTGACCGGACCGGGGGTAGGGGCCAAGCCAAGCCGCAGTGCGGTGATTGCCAGACCATGGGCCGTTTCGGGGTCAACCTGATGCAGGGCGCGCAGCCCCAGCTGCTCGGCCATGCGTTTCATGCAAATTCATCCGTCAGGGGCAGCGGTGCGCTGCGGATCAGGCGCGATGTCACAACCGCGGCCTGACGGTGAACCACCGCCTGTTTGTACCGCGGGTCCGAGATCATCTGCAAAAAGGCATGGGCGTTGGGGTATTGTGCGATGAACATCACATCCCAATCCTCGTCCGAGGGGCCGATCAGCGTCGCCTCGAACTGGCCGCGCCACAGGATCGATCCGCCGACATCTGCCAGCACCGGCCCACTTTCCGCACCGTAGTTCTTATAGGCTTGCGCCCCTGTCAGCGCCTTGGCGGCCAGCGCGTGATCGTCTGGGTAGGCGGCCTTGTCGCGCAGTTTGACAAGGTTCACCATATTCAGCGGCGTGTCGCGGTCCAGCCCCTTGAAGGCGTCGAACTGTGCGCGATCCGGGTCGATATATCCTGTCATCATTGAGCTTCCTTAAAGCCAGCGGGAAATTCATGCGCCCCGTTCAGCAAGGGCAGGGGCTGGGCCCAAACCACATCCTCTAGCATGAGCATGCGGTACAGATGCGGGAACTCGGCGCCGCCGCGCGACACCTCCCATTTCAGCGCATCGCCAAGGCGGTCGGTCTCTACGGCCAGAAGAAACAGGTCTGCCTCACCGGCAAAGTGTTTCGCAGCGGTTTCAGCCGCTTGTTCAGAGGTCGAGAAATGCACATAGCCATCGGCGACATCAACCGGCGCGCCCGTGGTAGAGCCGTCGCGGCGCAGGGCCTGCCATTCATTGGAGCGGAAAATTTTGTAAATCAACATAGCCGCTGTGATGCCTTGGTCGGTGCAAACGGTCAAGGGCTGTGCGCTTTGCCGCAGCGCAGGGCGGTGACCTTGGGGAAGGGCGGGTTTGCGCTCAGATGGTCTTTGACAAGGGGGCAAACTGGGGGTCACCATAGGTGCATAATTCAACCCAAAGGGGGGACCCATCATGAAACGATTCCTGACAGCCACGGCAGCGCTTGCGCTGACCTCGGGCATGGCAGCGGCGGATTATAGTCTGACCATCCTGCACACCAATGATTTCCACGCGCGGTTTGAACCGATCAGCAAATACGATGGCCCTTGTTCCGTCGAGGACAATACCGCCGGTGAATGTTTCGGGGGCACCGCACGGCTGGTCAACGCGATCAAGGACGCCAAGGCGCGCACCAACAACTATGTGCTGGTCGACGGCGGGGACCAGTTTCAGGGCTCGCTGTTCTACACCCACTACAAGGGCAAGATGGCAGCCGAGATGATGAACATGCTGGGCTATGACGGCATGACTGTGGGCAACCACGAATTCGACGATGGCCCCGAAGTGCTTGCCGGTTTCATGGAGGCGATCGACTTTCCCATCCTGATGTCGAATGCCGATGTCTCTGCCGAACCGCTGCTGGCGGACAAGCTGGCGAAATCTGCTGTGATCGAGCGTGGCGGTGAAAAGATCGGCCTGATCGGGCTGACCACCGAAGACACCCACGAACTGTCGAGCCCCGGAGACAACGTCGTCTTTACCGATTCCGTGGCTGCCGTGCAGGGCGAGGTCGATCTGCTGACCGCGCAGGGTATCAACAAGATCATCGTGCTCAGCCACTCTGGCTATGGGGTCGACCAGATGGTCGCCGAGAATACCACAGGTGTTGATGTGATCGTCGGCGGGCACACCAATACGCTGCTGTCCAATACCGATGAAAAAGCCGAAGGGGCCTATCCGACGATGGTCAAGGATACGGCTATTGTGCAGGCCTATGCCTACGGTAAATATCTGGGCGAGCTGAACGTGACCTTCGATGACGAGGGTAAGATCAAGGAAGCCTCGGGCGATCCGATCCTGATCGACGCAGGCGTCGCAGAGGACGAGACCACCGTCGCCCGTATCGGCGAGCTGGCCCAACCGTTGGAAGAACTGCGCAGCAAGGTCGTCGCCGAAACCACCGAGCCGATCGAGGGCGACCGGTCGGTCTGCCGCGTGCAGGAATGTCAGATGGGCAACCTCGTTGCTGATGCGATGCTGGCCCGTGTGGCGGATCAGGGGATCGAGGTCGCGATCCAGAACAGCGGCGGCTTGCGCTCTTCCATCGACGCCGGAGAGGTGACCATGGGCGAAGTACTGGCGGTGCTGCCGTTCCAGAACACCCTGTCGACCTTTCAGGTCACCGGTGCGGCATTGGTAGAGGCGCTGGAAAATGGCGTGAGCCAGATCGAAGAGGTCGCGGGGCGTTTTCCGCAAGTGGCGGGCATGACCTTTACCGTGGACACCAGCGCCGAGCCGGGCAGCCGCATCAGCGATGTCACCGTATCCGGCATGCCGCTTGATCCCGAAAAAACCTATGGCGTCGTGTCCAACAACTATGTGCGCAATGGCGGCGACGGCTATGCGCCGTTTACCTCTGCGCAGAACGCCTATGATTACGGTCCCGATCTGGCGGATGTGACGGCTGAATTCATCGCCGCCAACGGGGCCTATACGCCCTATACCGATGGCCGCATCACGGTGAAGTAAGCCAAGTCGCCATATCAACGCGAAACGGCGCGCCGCTGGAAACAGGGGCGCGCCGTTTGTATTTCAAGCACCTGCGACAAGCGCAGGGATGGACCCGATCACTCGCTCAGCGGTGCGGGGTCAAAGCTGATCTCGCCGGAGTAGCTTTTGGGGTTTTCCCCAAGCGATGTGCCGATAAAGGTCACTTGGCTGTTTGCCTCTACCGTTTGGCTAAAGCTGCTGCCGGTTTCCAGCGTGCCGGATGACCACGACCCGTCACCCGCGCTGACGTTGCGCGCGGCGCTGGCGTTGTTGACAAAACGCAGCTCGTCCCCGGCGTCGACATAGATCACGGCAGGAAAGAAGGCGTCGTCAAAGATCACGACGTCATGGGTTTGCGCGGTCGCTGCGGTGGCAGCCGCAAGTGTGACCGCTGTCGCGCCCGCAGAAATGAGTTTGGTAAGTGAAATTGGCATATCCATGCTCCCTTTCAAAAGGGGCCCCCCCCCTAAAACTGATGAAGGGTGTGCTAATGCAGGATTGCGGCGGAAATAGGGCGGATATGCCTCAGAACCTTGGCCTATGCTAAAGAACCTGACCCGTTTGCCCGTCGAGCCACGTCTTGAACGACTGCAAGGCCGCGGTTTCGGCACGGTCCTCGGGCCAGACGAGGTAGTAATTCCCGATGCTCTGTGTCGTCTGCGTTGATGCCAGCACAAGCTGCCCGTCGCGCAGATAAGGCTCGGCGGAAAAGGTCGGAAGCAGCGCCACGCCCAACCCGTGCACCGCCGCCTGCGCCATGGTTGAAAACTGGTCGAACATCATGCCGGCAGGGGGTTCTTGCGTGACACCAAGCGCGCTCAGCCACCGCGACCAGCCGCGCGGGCGGGTATCCAGATGCAGCAGCGCATAGCGCAGGATCTGGCTGGGATCCTCCAGCGGTTCGGTGAGCAGCTCGGGCGCGCAGACGGGGACCACCGTCTCGGGCATCAGCGGCAAATAGCGCACACCGGGCCAGTCTTCCTTGCCAAAATGTATTGCAGCGTCAAAGGGGCTGTTCTGGAAAGAAAACGGATGCAGCCGCGTGCTGAGGTTCACCGTCACCTCCGGGTGGGACTGGGCAAAGTCGCGCAGCCGCGGGGCCAGCCAATGCATCCCGAACCCCGGCAGAATGGCAAGGTTCAGCGCCCCCGCAATCGGGTTCGTGCGCGCGGTGATGGAGGCCTGAGCCAGCCTGTTCAACACGTCACGCACCTGAATTACATAGCTTTTCCCCGCCTCTGTCAGTACCAGCTGACGCCCCTGGCGATCCAGCAGCGCCACATTCAACTGCGCCTCTAGCGTCTTGAGCTGCCGGCTGATCGCGCTTTGCGTGAGGGACAGTTCCTGCGCCGCCAATGTGGCGCTGCCCAAGCGTGCCACTGCCTCGAATGCGAGCAGGGCGTTGACCGACGGAAGGAAGCGACGCGGGGCGATCATATGACTTTGACTCATAGGTTCAGGAGTATCCAGCGATAGTCATTGCCGCCGGGCTTTGCAATACTGCGCCCAAATCCGAACCCCGAGGAGGACATACCATGAGCAACGAATTGCCCGTATTGAAAGCCAAAGACGCCCCCGACATGGGCAGCTTTGATTGGGCGGATGCGTTCCGCCTGAACGAACAGCTGACCGAAGACGAACGCATGATCCAGGAAAGCGCGCGCGCCTATGCGCAGGAAAAGCTGCAGCCCCGCGTGATCGACGCTTTTGCCAATGAAACCACCGACCCCGCGATCTTCCGCGAGATGGGCGACATGGGCCTTCTGGGTGTCACCGTGCCCGAACAATACGGCGGCTTGGGCGGCAATTATGTGTCTTACGGTCTGGTTGCGCGCGAAGTGGAACGCGTGGACAGCGGCTATCGGTCGATGATGTCCGTGCAATCCAGCCTCGTCATGTACCCGATCTACGCCTATGGCTCGGAAGAGCAGCGCATGAAGTATCTTCCCAAACTGTCCAGCGGCGAATTCATCGGCTGCTTTGGTCTGACAGAACCCGATGCGGGCTCCGACCCTGCGGGCATGAAAACCCGTGCGGTGAAAACCGCCAACGGCTACAAGCTGACCGGCTCTAAAATGTGGATCTCGAACGCGCCGATCGCGGATGTCTTCGTGGTCTGGGCCAAGTCCGAAGAGCACGGCGGCAAGATCCGCGGCTTTATCCTTGAAAAAGGCATGAAGGGTCTGTCCGCGCCAAAAATCGGCAACAAACTGTCGCTGCGCGCGTCGATCACAGGCGAGATCGTGATGGATAACGTCGAAGTCGGCGAAGATGCCCTGCTGCCCCATGTCGAAGGTCTGAAAGGCCCGTTCGGCTGTCTTAACCGCGCCCGCTATGGCATCAGCTGGGGCGCACTGGGGGCCGCTGAATTCTGCTGGCACGCCTCGCGTCAATACGGTCTGGACCGCAAACAATTCAACAAGCCGCTGGCGCAGACACAGCTGTTCCAAAAGAAACTTGCCGACATGCAGACCGAAATCGCGCTTGGCCTGCAAGCCTCGTTGCAAGTGGGTCGTCTGATGGACAACGCCAACGCCGCGCCCGAGATGATCTCTATCGTCAAGCGCAACAACTGCGGCAAGGCGCTGGACATCGCCCGCATGTCCCGCGACATGCACGGCGGCAACGGCATCAGCGGCGAATTCCAGGTGATCCGCCACATGATGAACCTCGAGACTGTGAATACCTATGAAGGCACGCACGACGTGCACGCGCTGATCCTGGGCCGCGCCCAGACCGGCCTGCAGGCGTTCTTCTAAATCTCTGGCAGAGGGGGCTTCGGCCCCCTCATACCACCGGACCCGTCAGGATTTGACCGACGGTGCCCCCCCTTCAAACGCATTCCCGTTGACGTAATCACAAGGCGCTTCCTGCATTTCCAGGTGCAGCCCGTTGCCGGTATACGGATGCGCGCGGGCCAATGCCTCGTCCACCTCTAGCCCCAAACCTGCTGCGGTGGGGGCTGTGATGAACCCGTCCTCTACCTTTATCGTGCTCTTGATCAACTGGTCGTGGAACGGCGTTTCGATACATTCGCACATCAGGATATTGGGGATCGACGTGGCCAGATGGATGTTGGCCGCCCATTCCACTGGACCGGCGTATAAATGCGGCGCGATTTGCGCGTTATAGACCTCTGCCATGGCGGCGATCTTCTTGGCTTCCCAGATGCCACCGACACGGCCCAAGGCAGGCTGCAGGATCGCCGCCGCCCCGGACCGCAGCACCGGCGCGAACTCGGCCTTGGTGGTCAGCCGTTCTCCGGTCGCGACAGGGATCGGCACGGCCCGCGCTACGGCGGCCATCTGTTCGACCGCATCTGGCGGGATCGGCTCTTCGTACCAGAGCGGGCTATAGGGCGCGATGGCCTGTCCCAGCCGGATCGCGCCTGCGGTGGTGAATTGCCCGTGGGTGCCGAACAGCAGATCGGCCTTGTCGCCAACCGCCGCGCGGATCGCTTTGCAAAAGGCGACAGATTGCGAGATGTCGGTCATCGCCGGCATATGCCCGCCGCGCATGGTATAGGGCCCCGCCGGATCGAACTTGATCGCGGTGTAGCCTCGCGCCACACAGTCCAGCGCCGATTCCGCCGCCATCTCGGGCGAGGTCCAGAAGGCGGTCATATCGTGATGCGGCAGCGGGTAAAGATAGGTATAGCCCCGCACGCGTTCGTTCATCCTGCCGCCGATCAAGGCATAGACCGGACGATCGCGATCCTTGCCCAGAATATCCCAGCAGGCGATTTCCAGCCCCGAAAACGCGCCCATGACGGTCAGGTCGGGCCGCTGGGTAAAGCCTGACGAATAGGCGCGGCGGTACATCAGCTCGATATTTTCGGGATTCTCGCCCTGCATATGCCGTGCGAAAACATCCTCGATCACCGCGCGCATGGCCTGCGGCCCGACCGACGCCGCATAGCATTCGCCCCAGCCGACTATCCCTGTATCCGTGGTCAGCTTGACCAAAATCCAATAGCGCCCGCCCCAACCGGGGGCAGGGGGCGCTGTGACGATAACCTCAAGATCTTGCAATTTCATCGCGTGATCCTCTTTTCCAAATGGTTCAAAATCCCGGGGGTACGGGGGCTGGCCCCCGTGGCGCTAGCGGTCAAACAGGATGACATTGCGCCGTGCGGCACCGGTCTTGGTATCCTCGATCGCGTCGTTGATCTGCTCCAGCGACCACCGCCCCGAGATCAGCTCGTCCAGTTTCAGCCGTCCTTGGGCATATAGATCGACCATCCACGGAATATCGCGCTGGATCACCACGTCGCCCATTTTGGAGCCGACCGTGCCCTGACCCATTGCGGCGAATATGCCGGGGTCATAGGTCGCGCCGTCGCCGATATGAGGCATGCCGACCATGACCACACGCCCCCCCGCGGCAAGGTACTTCGGCGCGTCGTTATAGGCAGGGATCGCCCCAACGGTCACGATCACCGCATCCACGCCCTTGCGGCCAATCGCCTGTTCCAACTGCCCCCAGGGTTTGTCTTCGGTGGCAAGGATACCATCCGTGGCCCCGAACTCCTTGGCGATTTCCAGCTTCTCGGCGCTCATATCCACGGCGACGATGCGGCGGGCCCCGGCGATGCGCGCGCCCTGAATGGCGTTCAGCCCGACGCCACCGGCACCGATGACCACGACGTCCTGACCGGCCCGCAATTGCGCAGCATTGACCACCGCACCGACGCCGGTAATTACCCCGCAGGCGATCAGGCTGGCGGCATCCTTGGGAATATCGGCGCTGATCCTGACCACCTGCGCCTGATCCACAACGACTTTTTCGGCAAAGGCACCGGATGCCATGGCCTGATGCAGCTTGCCGCCGTCCTTGGTTTTCAGCGGGCCGGTGTCGCCGTCATAGGGGGTTTCGCAGATCACAGGTCGACCGCTGGCGCAGTTGGGGCAGCTGCCGCAGGCGCGGATCAGCGTGACCACAACGCTATCCCCGACCGAGACGCCGCTTACCCTGTCGCCCACAGCGCTCACCCGTCCCGCGGCCTCGTGACCATAGACCGCGGGCAGCGATCCGCCCCAGCCGCCGCTGGCAAAGGAGATGTCCGAATGGCAGATCGCTACGGCATCCAGCGTCACCTCGACCTCGGCCCCCTCGGGGGCACGGAGTTCTACGTCTTCGATTTTCAGGGGAGCACCAAATTCATGGCAAACGGCGGCTTTGATCAACGGCATAACGGGTCCTTCCGGGCGCGTGAGTTTTGGGGGAGGGTGGCAAGCTCTGCCCCCTCCCGCAAGCCTATATGCGCCGCGATGCGTTAGGCTTACGTTATGTCAGTCCACATGCGCGGGATTTATACGCACGCGCCGGAAGAGCACCAAGGCGACCACCCGCGCCATCACACTCAGCGAGGTCAGCAGCACCGGCCTGCGCCCGAAGCGGTCGGAAAGGCTGCCCACCAGCGGGCTGAACAGGAATTGCATCACCGCGAATGTCGTCGCCAACACACCGCCCCACAGCGCGGCGCGTGACAGATCGGCGGATTGGACCTGCGCGATCAGGTCCGGCATCACAGGGATGATCAGACCAATGCCCATGGCATCGATCATGACGGTCAGGATGATAAATATGACCGCCGGACGCATGGGCTATCGCGCGCCGGTTGCGCGGTTACAGCGCACGCGCACGGGCCACAAAAGCGGCTGCATCTGCGGGGGCCTGTCCCATCTGGGTTGACGGGTCGAAAAGGGTCTCGGCCACGTCGGGGTAATCCGCGTGGACCAGATCGGCCAGCGGCACCTGTTTGGCCAGCGCATCCTGACAAAGCTGTTTGGTGATCTTCTGGGCCTCGGGGCGGGGCATCGTTTCGGCTAGGGCAAAGCTCAGCGCTTCGGCGTGGATCAGGCCCAGCCCGTCTGTCAGCGCGCTGCGCATTTTCACAGGGTGCGGCGTCAGCCCCGCGACAAGGCTTTTTGTGTGGTTCAGCGCGGCGGCAAGGCTCAGTGCAAGCTGAGGCACGGCCATCCATTCCGCGAACCACGCGCCGCCATCACGCTGATGCTGATGCGTCGCGGCGGCCTGTAGCGTGGCGCGCTGGCCGGTAAACTGGTGCCCGAGGGCGACAATCGCCGAGGGCCCCACGGGGTTCTGTTTTTGCGGCATGGTCGACGACGCGCCTGCCGCCCCAAGGGCAAGCTCGGCGGTTTCGGTCATGGTCAGCGCCAGCGTGCTTTGCGCGATATGCGCCAGCGCTGCCATCACGCGGCCCTGCCAATCGGCGATGCGCAGAACGGGGCCGCGGTCCACATGCCAGCTGCGCCCGGGGTCTTGCAGCCCAAGGGCTTGGGCGAGCTGCGCGCGGGTCTCGGCAGCCTTGGGACCAAGGGCAGAGCCCGTCCCCGCCGCCCCCGACAGGGACACGAACAGCGCCCCTTCGCGCAGCGCCTCAAGCTGGTCGAGCGCATCGCACAGCGGCATACCCCATTCCGCCAGCACCGCGCCCCAGCTGGTGGGGG
>CERE01096877.1_pt1 | contig 18604 bp, 17 predicted proteins | sample 530911 | NCBI WGS metagenome assembly CERE01 (sample SAMEA2621092, study PRJEB7988) | marine metagenome | biome: marine biome (ENVO:00000447); feature: mesopelagic zone (ENVO:00000213); material: "saline water (ENVO:00002010), including plankton (ENVO:xxxxxxxx)" | depth 800 m
TTTTTGATTCAATACGTTAGTAAATCTCTTAACCAGAGTTCAGGTTATTTAAAGGCATAAAAAAACTGAATTCGAATACCGAATTCAGTTTTTTTAATAATTACTATTGAGCTTTTAAAAGTACTAACTCGCTGCTTTATCTTTTATATCCGCAACGTTATCTGACTTTGTTTTTTTAGCCTTGGCGGGTACTTCTTTACCACCTTTAAGTACGGCCATAAAGTCGTCTTTACTTTTTGCAATCTCCAGCGCGAGCGACTCAACCTGTTGTTCACTTAGTGGTACATCTACTTTTTCAAGCATGAGTTCTAGTGACTCGGCAATATCGAGCATTTTGTCATAGGCATCAGCTTCTTTTTTAGTAGTAAACGTCATGCGCTCGACTCCGTTTCGTTCTACAACATATTTAACAACAACAGCCATGATTTCTCCTGCTTACTTACGTGGCAATATGATTATTTTAAATCATTAGATTACTGTTTTTATATACAGTACAAGCTTGCGCGTGGTTTTGCAAGCTTTAGCCTTAGTTTATCTGCAGCTTGGTTGACAATAAAGAGTAACTCTACTTTATTTATTAAGTCACTTTATAACGCGTTGCAGTAAAGGAGTCGCAAGGAGTGATTGTTACCGTTAGTACTTAGTAACCACAACGTTATGTAAAAGTGCTGGGTGTAAATAATCAACAAATGTTCATGTGAGAACACAAAAGGAAATAGTATGAAATTAATTAAAATCATCTCATTAGCCGCTGCTTTATGTTTATTACCTATGGGGACCACCTTTGCGCAAAGCGATATGCTATCAAAGCAGGTGCAATCAGCCGTGGTTAATATTAATACTGCTGATTTAAAACAGTTAATTAAGTTACCAGGTGTTGGCAAGAAAAAAGCACAGGCAATTATCGATTATAGAGAAACCAATGGTGATTTCGCATCACTTGAAGATCTAGCTAAAGTAAAAGGGGTGGGTAAAAAAATGCTAGCCAAACTTGATGGAAAGGTGGCGTTTTAACTTAAAAGGGCGCTATGCGCCCTGATCAAACTGTTTTAAGGCAGCACCAAGGTGCTTTTTAGCAAAATTAACATCTACGGGGGCAGTTAATAGCGGGTAGCTTAAACCAGCCACAATCAAAAAGGGCACGAGTAGCCATCCTTCAAAAAGGGTAAATATTAAAAAAAATGGGCTTAGCAGCATAAGCTTTACAATACGCATTAACACTCTGTCACTAGGAGAGAGCATACTTAACGAGATCGCAATAACGGTTTGTCTTTGACGAACTTTTAAGTGTTTAAGTTCGTCAACGTGGCTTGAAAAAAAAGTAAACATATTAAAGTGACTTTTTAGTTATTAATCGGCTGGCCACCAATATAAAGAGTGTGGCGGTAAACAATACAAAAATAACTTCCATCCATGCTGGCATACTTAAGCCTGCAAATTGCCAATCTATGTTTCCGCAATCACCGGTTGCCTCAAAAAATTGCGGTATCCAATGATGTAATGGCATAAACTCTGGAAAATTTGGCTCAAACTCACAGCTAAATGCGAAGGGGTCAGTGGTTGTTTGCATTTCAATGTGCTCACGAGCTATTAGTAACCCCCATACACTTGAAACCCCCCACACTGTATAAGCGACAATACGGACTACGAGGTTGTTTGGTTTACTGGCGCCAATAATACCGGCAAAAAGTAAGCCTAATACCGCGGTGCGTTGGTAAATACACATAATGCACGGCGCTAACCCCATGTTGTATTGGAAAAAGAGCGCGATGACTTCAAGCAGAAAAACAATCCCACTGAATAATAACCAAGGTGTACGCTGAGTACTTAGATTAGCAAGCCAGTTCATAACAAATCCGTATTTAAATAAGGGCTTAGATTATGACGTAGGATAAACAGCGGAGCAAGTAAAAGGGAAAAGTGAGGAGCTATGAAATTTCCTAGCTCCTCAAAGTCGGGGAAGCTCTTAATGCCCAGAATTCGCTACAGGGATGTGGTGTTGTATTATCCCCCAGTCATAAAACAAACTGGTTATTTCACTCAAGCCAAAATAAGTCGCGCTTAACCCAACAAAGGTAAGCACAAAAGTGTAAGGTAAAGCCATATACACCATTCGACCGTAAGATAGGCGTAACACGGGAGCTAGTGTTGATGTCAGTAAGAATAAGAAAGCAGCTTGACCATTAGGGGTGGCCACGCTGGGTAAGTTTGTGCCGGTGTTTATTGCCACTGCAAGTAAATCAAATTGGTCTCGAGTTATTTGACCTGCTTTTAGAGCTGCAGCAACTTCATTTATATATACAGTGCCGACAAATACATTATCACTGACCATTGAAAGCAATCCATTAGCGATAAAAAACATCACCAATTGTAAGTGCCCTTCAAATGTTAGTACCCAAGTAATCACGGGAGTAAAGAGTTGTTGATCGATGATTACTGCAACCACACTAAAAAATACACAAAGTAGTGCAGTGAAGGGGAGGGCCTCTTCAAAGGCTTTACCGAGTTGGTGCTCTTCTATTATGCCGGCCGACGACGTGGCTAAAATAATTACCGATAAACCAATTAAGCCCACGGTTGCTAAATGTAACGCTAAGCCAGTAATTAACCAGATAGCGATAAGTGCTTGAATTGTGAGGTTCACTCTATCGCGTTTGGTACGTTTTTTATCAAGTGTTTGTGCATGGTTTTTTAAAATAGCATGAATTGTTTCTGGCAGTTTTGCCCCATAGCCAAAGGTTTTTGTTTTTTCTAATAAAAAGGTTGTTAATAAGCCCGCAAAAAGCACGGGTAAAGAAACGGGCAGCATTCTTAAAAAGAACTCACCAAATAGCCAACTTGCTCGCTCTGCAATAATTAAGTTTTGTGGTTCACCAACCATAGTGCACACGCCGCCAAGTGCGGTCCCAATCGAGGCATGCATGAGTAAATTACGTAAAAAAGCACGAAACTCTTCAAGCTCTTGACGGTTTATCTCTTTTACTTGGTTATCATCGTTAATATCGTGCTCACTAATAAAATCTTTTCCTGAGGCCACCTTGTGATAAATACTATAAAAGCCCATGGCCACCGCAATAACAACCGCCATTACAGTTAGGGCATCTAAAAAAGCTGATAAAAACGCAGCAGCTATTGCAAACGCAAGCGATAAAACGGTTTTACTTCTTACTGAAACCACTAACTTGGTAAAAATATACAGCAGCAGATCTTTCATGAAATAAATACCGGCAACCATAAAAATAAGTAATAAAAGCACATCTAGGTTTTGTGCTATTTCATGTTCAACTTGCGTGGTTGATGTCATACCAATTAATAGTGCCTCAATGGCAAGTAGACCACCAGGTTGCAGTGGGTAACACTTGAGCGCCATGGCCAGTGTAAAAATAAACTCAATAACCAGTACCCAGCCAGACAAATAAGGGTTTAATTGAAACAGCAGCGGGTTAATTATTAAAAATGCAATAATGGTGTATTTATACCATTGAGGTGCTTTACCTAAAAAATTTATAAATATTGCAGATGGGACACTCTGTTGCATGATTTTTCCCTAGGGAGGCGTTTAATAGTCTGGTTAATGTCATTAACTTAGTCCAGCCTATAGAGGGTGTAAACAACTAAATAATAATAGTCAAAGTGTCTGGTATGAATAATAGGTTGGCATTCATAGTGTGTTTAAAACCTATCGGTAAAACTAGCGAATCATACAAGTAAAGTTGCCTTTTTAATCACATGCCTGATCATACATACATCACATAAGAATCTCACACACTGAAAAAGACCATTTTATAGCTTTTAATTAGCCATGTGGGAATCTCACACCACGCATAACGTGATATTTTTTTTATATTTACACGTATAAGTTGAGATTTTTTAGACGATATAGCGGTGACCTAATATGCGTTCAGTTATTAATTATGAACCAAGCCCATGTTAGTTTCATATTTCGCAAACTTAACATCCTATAGGGATGTTCGAGGAACCTTATGCAAAGAGGTTTCATTAAAGACGATTTTTTTGATTAAGAGTAATTGAAATTACTGAGTAGCAGTATTATACATTTCTGAATTTATTAGTGGTATGTTAGTAGCATATGGAGTTTTAAATACCAAAATGGTACCAACCATTTTTAAAGGGATATTACATGGAATTCATTTTTATAATCGCAGTTGTTATATTGATAATTTGGTTAATTACCAGTCCACGCTCAAATTCAAAGAAAAAAAAGCCTAAAGTACTAGATAATCCGAGGCAAAGTATAAAAGAAACTCCTGATACGCCTGCCTCTAAGGTTTCTTTGTCTAGACCTTCGAGTGACGTGACTAGCTCGATAAATCCCATTAAAACTAATAAAGCATCAGTTAGCGTTGAGTTACACGAACAAATGAATGAATTAAAAACTGCAAAGCAGACTGATCCAAAACCTCGCATCACTGTTGTTAATACACCTACCCCAATTATAGAAAGTGCTGATAGTGCGACACATTCTGAGGACGATTTAGCTACATTTAATATTTTTGAGAGTGCAAATCCTCTAAATAAGAGCATTAAAGGCACACGCAAAGCTCAGTGGCTTGATAAGAAAAAAGAAACTGTTATACATAAGCGTAATCTAGCAGGATTTTTTTACCTAGGTGAGCAGATGGAGTCTCTTAGGGGTTATGATCCTGAGCCTGCACTATTAAACCCAATTTTACCTGCATCAACACCTTTAGGTCATCAACTAGGTTATTACACTGATGAATCACTTGGTTATTGGCCAAGTTATAGCAATCTTTCTAGACAGTGCAGAGGTGCTTACCTTGATTGGTTAGCGACCGACAGAAGCGCGGCCAATACTCCAATAGGCTTTGTGTTTTTGTATTTTTATGGACTTGAAAGGTTTGTTGTTGAAAATGGCAAAGATGACAAAGTTGCTGACGAATATTTTAAAGATATTTTTGATGAAGTACTTCGTTTGCACAATGTGTTTGCTTCAAATCGCTCTTTTGCTGGTTACTCAGCAAATCTCTTAGAATTTATGTATTTAGTTAAACCTAAATTATTTGAATGTAGAAAGCATAAATTACCAAAGACACGTCATTCACTACTTTTTAAATTACGTCTTTCAGAGCAAATCGTTGCCACAGAAAGAGTGGACGATGAGCTAGCACTTGAATGGATTAAAAATACAGACCAATACAATTTAAAAACCGCAGCTAGGCGCTGCGATGTAGAGTTTGCTTCACTTTTTAAACTTTACTACAAGCAAAAATTCTCTGAGGGAATGCAAGTTAAGCCTAATAAAACCAAATTAAACGCTGAATATTTTGCCGCCAACGGTGGTATCCCTAGTGTAAAAATTTTACTCGACGGTTTACCTGATCCGAGTGTGCTAAAAACACCTATAAAAAGGCTCATTTCTATAGCAGATAAAGTCACAGAAGAATTAGCTAGTTATAGCCGTTATTTAGCTAAGGCTGACACAAGCAAAGATGATTTAGCTGCATTAATGCTGTTGCCTCGTGTCATTGCTAGCAGTCAACCGTCACCATTAATCGAAAAGTTTAAAGCGTGGGCTAAGGCCATCATTTTAGAAAATGATGGGGTAACAGATGTATCTGAATTTTGGTTGCAAACAGGCTTACCAACACCGAAAGCGATAAATAAAAAAGAAGGTGAGCTCATTTATAACTTAGCGAACTTTGCTGATATTGGTATTGTGCCTGACTTACGTTACCACCATACAAAACCCAAATTAGATGGCAAACTTGTCTTATTTACTCCAGGGCATGGGGAAGAGTTTGTCCCTAGTCATGCGTTTAACCAAGTCGGTGTCGCACTTCGTTTAGGTGCGATGGTTGCGAATATAGATGGAATTATAGATGATTCTGAAAGTTCAGAGCTAGAAAAGTTAATTGCTCATGATGAGAAATTAACGGATACAGAAAAGCGATCTTTAAAGGCTTATCTTACATGGCGATTAGTTACACCATCAGATAATACGGGTTTAAAAAATAGGCTTAATAATTTAGGTGAAATAGAAATTGAATTTGTTAAACGGTTTATTCTGTCTATTGCGCTCGCTGATGGTAAAGTCGATAACAAAGAAGTAAAACAAATCGAAAAACTCTACACAAATTTAGGGTTGGATAAAGAGTCTGTCACGAGTGATATTCATCAGCTTACTACAAGTAGTCACCAGCCAGCGCTAAGTAGTCACAACTCATCAGAGTTTAGCTTAGATGAAACAATATTAGCCCTTCATGAAAGCCAAACAACAGAAGCTAAAAATATGCTTGAACAGATCTTTACTTCAGATGAAGATGAAAGCGATTATGTTGAAGTTGTAGAGTCTACAAACGAAGTTGATGGATTAGATCAGGCTCATAGCCAGTTGTTTGAAAAGCTATGTGCTAAAGCGCAATGGGGTCGCGAAGAGGTAGCTCAAATGTGTAGTGAGCTAAAATTAATGGTTGATGGTTCTGTAGAGACAATTAATGATTGGTCATTTGATTTAGTGGATGCACCAGTAATTGAAGACGACGGTGATATATACATTGATGAAGAAATAGTCGCAGAAATAAGGGAGTTATAACAATGGCAGCAAAGAAAATTAGATCAAAAGAGCGCGATGCAATTATACAATCTCTTAAATCGGGTGTGACTCCAAAAGTCGGCATACAGCATATTCAAGTAGGTCGTGGTAACGAACTTAAAGCTCTAATTAAAGATATCGACAGAGTGACAGAGGGCGGCTCTGCTTTTCGGTTAATTATTGGTGAGTACGGCTCAGGTAAAACATTCTTTTTAAGTGTTGTAAGGGCGATAGCATTAGAGCGAAAGCTAGTTACTGTTAATGCAGATTTATCTCCCGATCGCCGTATTCATGCATCATCAGGACAAGCCAGAAACTTGTATTCTGAATTAATGAGAAATATGTCTACTCGTAATAAGCCTGATGGTAATGCATTGACCAGTGTGGTTGAAAAGTTTATTACCGAAGCACGGAAAGTAGCAGATAATACAAGCAAAGAAATAACCACAGTTATTCATGAAAGGCTCGCGTCACTCTCTGAGCTAGTAGGTGGTTACGACTTTGCAAAAGTTATCGAAGCATATTGGACAGGCCATGAAACAGATAATGAGCAACTTAAAAATAACGCTGTAAAATGGTTAAGAGCAGAATATGCAACAAAAACAGATGCTCGCAAAGATCTTGGTATAAGAAGTATTATTTCTGATGCGTCGTTTTATGACTCTCTAAAGCTTATGAGTTTATTTGTAAGGCAAGCTGGCTACGAGGGGTTATTAGTTAACCTCGATGAAATGGTAAATTTATACAAACTCAATAGTACCCAAGCACGATTATCAAATTACGAGCAAATTCTTAGAATACTCAACGACTGCTTACAAGGATCGGCTGAGTACTTAGGGTTTTTACTCGGTGGTACACCCGAGTTTTTACTTGATCCAAGAAAAGGGTTATATAGCTATGAGGCGCTGCAATCTCGCCTAGCTGGCAACACATTTGCAAAACAAGCCGGTGTTATTGATTACTCATCCCCTGCATTACACTTGGCAAGTTTAACGCCAGAAGAGTTATTTATACTACTTAAAAACCTTAGACATGTTTTTGCATCAGGCGATGAATCGTTATATTTAGTCCCTGACGAGTCCCTCAAAGCATTTTTAATCCATTGCAGTAAAACAATTGGAGACGCTTACTTCAGAACGCCAAGAAATACGATCAAAGCGTTTTTAGATATGCTTGCCGTGATTGATCAAAATCCAAACATTTCGTGGGGCAGCTTAATAGAAAATGTTGATATAGCAGAGGAAAAACCTTCCGATCTAGAATTAGATATTGAATCTGAAGACGATGAACTAGCTGATTTTAAGTTATGATCGACGCGCACGAAAAGCTCGATTTTCGTATTCAGCAGTGGATTTTTAAACAAGGCTGGGATCGGCTCAGAGAGATACAATGTTTAGCAATTGAGCCTATCCTATCAGGCAATACTGATGTGCTTATTAGTGCCTCTACTGCCGCAGGTAAAACCGAAGCATTTTTTTTACCTGCAATAAGTAGTATCGCAGATGAAGTAAGTGGTGTAAGCATTTTATATATCAGTCCACTAAAGGCGTTAATAAACGATCAAGACCGAAGGCTAGAAAGCTTGTCAGATTTGTTAAACATACAAGTTACACCTTGGCATGGTGATAGTCCTCAAAGTCGGAAAAATAAGCTGAAACGAAATCCATCAGGCATTATGTTAATAACGCCAGAGTCCCTAGAGTCATTATTAATAAGAGACAGTGGCTGGGTAAAGTCTGCTTTTCAGAATTTAAAGCATATAGTTATAGACGAATTTCACGCATTTATTGGCACAGAGCGAGGCCATCACTTGTTGAGCTTACTGCACCGCTTAGAACACCTTGTAGGCCGTGTAAACTCACCAATACCCAGAACGGCTTTAAGTGCGACTTTAGGTAACTTAGAAAGTGTCCCAGCATCTTTAAGACCTAATAAATCACTGTCTTGTAAAATAATAAAGCAAACGCAGTCTTCATCATCGTTAAAAATGCAAGTGAAGGGATATATTGAGAGCGCTGTTGTGGCAGATGAGACGGTTACTGCGGAGCAAGCCGTATGTAACGATTTATATGGTCTTTGCCGTGGTGGAAACCACCTAGTGTTTGCAAATAGCAGAAGTCGCACCGAAAGTATTGCGACCACTCTTGCAGAGATGTGTGAGAGCAACACTGTGCCTAACGAGTTTTTTCCACATCACGGCTCATTAGCCAAAGAAATGCGAGAATCACTTGAGGCTCGGCTTCAGCAAGATCAAATTCCCACGACAGCAGTGTGTACTATGACTTTGGAGTTAGGCATTGATATAGGCAAGGTTAACTCTGTCGTGCAAGTTACTGCGCCGCATTCTATTGCAAGTTTACGGCAGCGCATGGGTCGTTCAGGTAGGCGTGGTGGCGCTAGTATTTTGCGAATGCTAATAACTGAGGCTGACCTTACAGAAAAATCGAGTATTGTAGATAAACTGCGGCTTGAATTGGTTCAATCGTTAGCGATGATACGGTTATTGGTTGCAAGTAAATGGTATGAACCAGCAGACACTTCGCTCTATCACTTTTCAACATTACTTCATCAGGTTTTAGCTCTCATCGCGCAATGGGGGGGGATAAGAGCAGATCAAATCTACGTATTACTTTGTAAAAACGGGCCATTCCAACAAGTTACTGTTACTCATTTTAAAGATTTGCTATCTCACATGGGTAAGGTAGATCTTATTACCCAGTTAGGAAGTGGTGAACTGGTTTTAGGTTTTATGGGTGAAAAAGTAACAAATCATTATACGTTTTATGCCGTCTTTAAAACTCCTGAAGAATTTAGAATTGTAACGGGTAGTAAAACACTAGGGACATTACCAGTAGATAGCCTTATTTTAGAGGGCCAACATATTGTATTTGCGGGTAAACGTTGGGTGGTTGAGCTAGTCGATACAGACAAAAAAGTGATTTCAGTACAGCATGCAAAAGGAGGGAAACCACCTAAATTTGGTGGTTCAGGGATGGCTGTACATGATGTAGTGAGACAAGAAATGCTTAAAATTCTGAAAGAAAGTGACTACAGAGTTCAAGTTGGTGAACAAAGAATTGAATTTGGTGATGCAGTTGCCCAAGCACTTTTTAAAGAGGGGGCTGACTTTTTTAAAACTGCAAAACTTGAAAGTACATATTTCTTACAGCATGGCAATACAGCCGTTGTTTTGCCTTGGGCCGGTGATAAAGTTGTAAATACACTTGTTGCAGTACTTATACACAAAGGGTTTGGAGCGGGTGCATTTGCAGGAATTATAGAAGTTGAGAATACCTTAATTGATCATGTTATCGGGGCTCTTAAAAGCTTTCGAGATGATAAAACCATATCAGCAATTGATTTAGCTGATGCTATTGCAGAAAAAACTATAGATAAGTTTGATGAGTATTTACCTCAAGAAATTCTTGCACAAGGGTATGCTGCAAGAACTTTTGATGTTGAGAAAGCACAGGTATTAGTTAAAGAATTACTCTAAGGCAGCAGAAAGCTATTAATAGCAACCTCTTAGATTATTTGTAAAACAATGCCCCCCTCTTCACAGAGGGAGGTTGAGTTGTCTGTTATTATGCAGCTCTAGCAACTTCTTCAGCTCAATTACCTTTAAAGTTGAGTTATCTGCTTTCCAGTCAGAGGATTTGATTAATCCGCTACTAATTGCATTTTTGATGGTGTTGGGTGATATTTTGGCAATTTTTGCACATGTATCAATACTGACTGTTCTGGCTTTAGACGATTCCAAATGACGTTCGCCTACTTTTATCAACTCATCGCGGCTAAAGTAAATTGAATCAAGGAGGCTGCTGTTACCTTGATAGTAAAATGGCAAATCCTTCAAAAATATTGCTAATAAGAGATCTGATTTTTCCATCAAGTATTGCTCGACAAATTTTGTAGCTTCCATGAAATCGACTTCATTTATGACTTCAGGGGTTGATTTAGTTATCAGCTCTTCGATTAAGTGCTTGGCATCAATTAAACCATCGACTTGATAGCGGTTTGTATTGCTGAATCGTAGAATTTTTTTGTACCACAGAGGCTTTAAATCAGCTGCGTTTAGCCCAAGACAAGATGCGAGTATCCTTATTTCCAAAGGTTTGCTAGTGGAAGTAAGCTGGAGAGAAGGTTTTCTACTATCGATTTGAGCGCGCTTTATCAAGTTCCAATCTCTGTGTATATGACATGATAAGGAATAAAGCTCAGGATATGCCAAGTTTTTAGGATAACCAGCTGGCAGCCCTTTGCTAGATATTTTTGCTAGCCAATGCACTAATGCTTCATTATTAGTTAACAAGTCAATTCCTGCGGTTAGGATTTTTGGTATGTCTTTATAATTAAAATAGGCTTTTCTTTTAAGCTCTGAAATTTCAAGAACGTACAAACCTGCAATAATACAGTCTTCTATATTACCGGTTGTGAGCCTTTCAATCTTTTCATCCACCGAAAGCTGAAGAAGTTTTCTTCCACAATATTCATTGCTGCAATACCCTTGAAGTAAACTTGCGTTAAATTCCAGTTCGTGTTCGCAGTGAGGGCATACATCAATAAGCATGACCTGGTGCTTTGCACAGTGCGTATATCTTGGGTCTTGCCAATTATCTCTATGAATAGGGTTTTCATTCAAGCATTTTAGACATACTCTAGCGTGGAGAATTCGAGCACTGGAACAGACTTTTGGAAAAGGGCTCCCCTCCGTTTCTGAAAATGAAATAGAGCGTTGTATGAGTGAGCTGATATTGTTGATATCAGCTTTTTTTAGATTATTGCGAATTGCTAAGTTAAATACTTTCTTATTGACAATGTCTTCTGGTTTCATAAAACCATTTCGCATTGCAAGACGAAGAATGTAGCCAGCCTGGCTTTCTCCAACAAAAGGCCTAACTCGAATTGGTAACCTAGCCATGTGTGAACGTTTCCTTTAACTTGCGATCTAAATCTTCAATATTTCGTTCAGTTTGCTGTGCATTAATCATGTCAGCATTAAACGGGTTGTCTTCGCTATTTCTGATAGCAAATTTATACGCTTCTTCAAATGCTCTTATGTACTGAGCTGTATTCTTGTAATCAGCGGGTAACATCTGTGCATAAAGCTTATTAAGGAGCCCATGCATGCCATTTGTTGCAATATAAATGCGGTTGAGTAAGTCTTTATGTGACTGAGCCGTTAGCCTATTAAAGCCATATTTAAGTTGATAAAAATTAACCATGTTTATCCAAGCTAGGCACTGGCTTGGACAGGGACTAAGTTGATGTGGGGCTAGAAAACGACGGCTTAATTGCTCTTCTTTATCTCCACCTTTGTAGGCGAGTTCGATAATTCTTTTAGCCAATGGCGTTCCCATTAAAATTACAGGGATGCTAGCTTTGTCTACTAGACCTGCAAATTGTTTTGCCATTTGCTGAGCTCTGATACCGTCTGTATCAGGTAAGCACTCTTGAACCTCATCAATAATAATAAGCTCAACACTTTGTTCATTGAGTAGATATAACAAACGTTCAAGTGCAGTATAAGGCCTTTCTTTGCTGTTCATTACAGTGCACCCTAAAGCCATTAAAATTTGATGAAGCAAGTCAGTTGGAGTTGATGTTGCACCTAACTTAACGTAAAGCACTGGAATAATATTTTTTTCATCTAACTCAGATTGAGGGAATTGTTGGGTATACGTCTTAGCCAAATATGATTTGCCAACACCAGAAACCCCCGTCAATAAGCCTGAGTAGTTTCTATTCTGATGAATCTTGCTAATGTATTCCCATGCTTCCGTTGTAGACGAATGGCAATGGAATGTGCCACTTTTCGGTACATATAACGAACTTGGTGATGTATTAAGAGTAGTGCTTACCATTTTTCATAACCTTCCTTGTTTCTGAAGTGAGAGTCATCCTGATTCTCTTGTGAAAGATCCGTACCTAGTAACGGATCTGTGCGTTTAGATTGGCGTTCGTGGGTAGAGCTGTTAGATTGCTTAATGATATCTTTAGTAGATCGATCATCTATTAAGTTTTGCTCCATATTTTGCGTTTGCTTGCCATTACGTATTTTTCGACGTTTACGTTTTATAAGCTCAGCTTCGCCACAATATATTGAGCGACGAATAGGTGTACTGTGATTCATGTTGGCGACCTCAAATGAAATTGCCACCTGTTCATCAACCAAATCGATGTTGTAAGCAATGATTTTTGTAACATGAGTGTCGCCAGGCAATGTGACCGCAAGGGTTACAGCCCTGCAATCTTGTGTATCATGCAATACCGATACTTTAGGGTTTTTCCCTGAAGCTTTGCCGGTTTTAAGCTGCCAATATAGGTTTTGAACCTCTTCACCATAAAAGTCCTGTTTGTTGAATCTGAATTTACCAGTCTCGTTTAAGGTAGTCTCCCCCTGAAAAACATGGAAACTGGTTTTTAGATGTTCATAGTGGCACGGAATCAATGGGTACTCTAGGCAAGAGGCTTCCCATACTTCCTGGGGAGTTTTGCCATTGAGTTCATTGTGTGGCTGATTTACATAATGCACTAAAAAATCGTGGAGATTCTGAACGAAGCTATCTACCGTCATGGCGGCAGCTTGTTTTAGCGTTTCATCTGTAGGGTTCCTGTTAGTGTTTTTCCCTTCATAACGCTTACCTTTGTATCCAGGCACGCCATGCACGATTTTATTGCCAACTTTAAGCTCAGCGCTTTCTAAAAACTCACTTCGGATCGTTTTATTAAATGATTCTACAAAAGGTTTTTTGTAGGGCTGATTGCTTGGCGCGTAAATCAGTTCACACTTCAATGATTCAGCTGTTTTTGCAAATGTTTCATTATTGAACCCCGGACCATTATCGCAAATTATTCTGATAGGTATGCCAAATGCATCGAGTTGTTCACTCGCGGGTATAACAATATTGCGAAGCAAGTTAACGCCACCGATAGCCTTTTCGGCTTCACCAAACTCCACAGTGACTGCAATCGGGTAGCGAGAATGACAATCAATGGCAATATATAAAGCGACTTTTCCAGTAACTTCTCCAGTAGTATCATCAATTAGGCGAAGATTAAGCGCTAATCTATCTGCTTCTATACGCGTAAGTACTCGATCCGTTTTGATGCGAGTTTTGTATGTTCTCATTAGCTTATTGACTTCAGCTCTGTTGCCCGAAGCTTCGGCACGGTCTAGATCGTTGAAGCTGTGATGGTGCTTTCTAAATTTTTCTCTACTTACGATGGTAATGGTAGGGTCATTCATCTCGTTGACCCAATTCTCATACTTTGCATGTCCTACAGCAATACTTGGAGTTATTTTTCCCATCATGAACTTTTCGTAACCCTCCCACATGATTTGTTCAGAGCGAGAGTCTGTTGTATTTCTCTTAGACTTTCGTTTTGGGAGAGAGTCAATATGACTAAACCCAGCGTCTTTAAACCTCTTCCACCACCTTGATAAGCTTGATTGGCTTGGATGCTTTACCTTAACAACTGTCCCTGGTTTGCTATTTATTGTTTGCTGCTCTTCCACTTCAGCTATAACTCGTTTATAAATTGATAACGTGGTCATATGTGCGTTTTCTTCTTCAAAAATCTTTTTCATTAAAGAAAGGTAAGGTGCTTGCTTTTCTTTTATTAGTTTTTGGAATGGATCTAATGCTGAATGAGGTGAATTAGGGGTAACTGGTATCAAATAAGTTTTTAAGGCAAATGCAAACTCATTACGAGTAAAAGTTTGCAGCTCCTTGGTTTTAATATCTCTAGTAACTACGTTTAATTGATCGCAAAACAAGATATCGAATTTACGATCTTTATCATCTAATAGTTGAGAATAAGGAAGTATATTCATCGAGCTTAATTTCTCAATTGAGTGCTGTCAGAAAGCTTTACAGTATTGTCAAACCCGATGTGTGAGTGAGCGAGTAGAGCAAAAGGAACAAATGGGCGAATGCCAATAGATTCAGCTTGTTTCCTCAAATCACCAAAAGTAGTTGGGAATGAATTACCTAAAGGTAATAATTTATGAACTTCGCTCGGTTCTGTTCTTAGGTAGGGGTAAAGTGTTTTAAAGTTGCCAATAGTAATTGGGTTTAAATCCTTTTCAGTGACAATACGAACAGGGCGCCCAGTTAAGCGCTCAATATACTGCGCCTTTTCAGTAAACTTGTTTATAAAAGTTTTAGAATGCACGTACTTGTATGGATGCGGGTCAAAGTAAATACTAGAACCATTTTGAAGCTCAACTAATACATCGGGCGTATAGCGACCTGCTGGTGTATCCGCACTCTCTGGTTGGGTTGTATAGGCAGATACTCGTTCGTCAAATTCGAGCCAATACAAAAAATCTAGCTCTAATGTTGATTCAACCCAAACATGGCAATTGTTCTTTAAACTGTAAAAGTAGTCTACGGGCCTATCTCGCCTGATCCTACGAAGTGTTCGCTGTTGCATAAAATTCTCCAAACATCCTGTTTATAGCAGCGTCATTCCTTGTGGTTGATGAGCAAGTCATCATTTGAAGATGCATACTTGAGACTGGCTAAGTTAACCTTTTTAATTTCCGTATATTGCACTCAGCCTTCATTAACGATCATAGCAGATAATTTTCAGATGGATTTCGTTGGTATGAAATAAAATCAAATAAAACAATGCTTTAAATAATATAACCAAGCAGTAAACAAAGATGAATAAGCACTTTCTTTGATAAATCAGCTAACTAGTCTAAATAGTGAGAAATTTTTGGGGTTGATAATCTTTTTGAAAAACTTGTTGTATTTGAATATTGGTATCTAGAGTATTAACATTTCCATTATTAGCACCTTTGCGGAGCTCTAATGTGAGTGATGAAGAGACGGTCATGATAACTTTATGTAATTAGTTTAATTCTGCAAAGCCGGCTATCGGCTAACTCGTATTTGCCCCAAAACGTGTTAACGTAATTACTCTATAGGTCGGCTTTGAGCGATAAGCGGACTCTCGGGTCAACTCGTTTTTGGACAAAAATGAGTTGGAATATTTATTTGGTAACGCCTCAAGCAGCGGCGCGCGTTAGCGCGTCCAGCCACGAAGTGGCGTTGCTGCCTTGACTTGTTAAGTGTTTACTTTTCATCGCATACAAATCTTGAATTTGTGTAGCCGATATTTCTATCATCACGCTCTACTTGCTCTTTCATTTGTAGACAAGCATCTAGAGAATTAAACGTTTCAACGACTCCGGCATATGTACCGCCCATCATTCGAGCTGCTGCTGAATTTGGGTCTTTGTAATATTTTTTAAGTTCATACTCAGTGCCAAAACATCCCTGCAATAGAATTGATGTTATGACAAGTAATAATATTCTCATCTATATTCTCCATGTGTGAGTTATCTCGGCTGGACACTTAACAAAGACGCGTTAGAGTATTTATTCTGTAACGAGACTGTAGAATAACTCCAACAGCCAAATTTAATTAAAAAACGAGTTCCTGAAATTAACTCTAAGCGTTTTTTAAGTATTAGGTTATGCATTTGAAACCCATAAAACAGGCTGTTGTTCTTAAAAAATGAGTAAGTCTAAAGCCGCAACGCCCGGATAAGGGGCTGATAATAGTTTGCTAAAATGTTAAGCGAAGCGGAACCAAACAAACTGTTAGCAGCATTGTTCTTATTAATTGCTTTTTAGGTGTCTTATTTACCAGAACTTTGAACTTGTATTAAGGATTTGTACAAATCTTCACACTTTTCAGATATGGCTGGAAGCGTTAATGCTTTCAGTTGTTCGATTTCAGTCTCTGATGCAGAAAAGAAATACTTCTGTTCATGATCAGGAAGCTTACTAACTCCTTTAAATAACTCTACATAAAACCCAGCAAAGTAATTAGCTTTTTGAGTATAGCCTAGATTCTTATAGGTGGATGCGCAGACATCACAAGCTGAATATATTGTTGCAAGGCCATCCAAATGCTCGATAGATTTATCTTGTGCATTGGCAATAAAGGAAAAAGTACAAAAAAATATTAAAGCCGTAAATCTCATAAATAAACCCTTTTTAATGGTTGCCTTACTTTTAAAAGTTTCATTGCATTCATTGCAGCCATCATTGGCCGGGATGAAATAGGGATTCCCTCTTGAGAAAGCTTTTGATTTATTGAAATCATCAAACCTTCAAACTCTTCATTTTCTATTAACAAGTTAAATCCTTTTAAATGTGCACTGAGCGTGATGACTTTAAGCCTAACATGTTTATAGCGAGCAAATCGGGTATTTTTACTACGCTGTCGCTCATTTTTATGAATGTACCAGTTTTAGCAAACTTGCTAACTTATGGCCAGTGTTATTAAAAATGACAATCGCTCGTTTTTATCCAATAACAAAAACGCGCAATTGGATCGTTTACCTGACTATGCAAGCGATTAGATTAGCACTATTCAAAAAAGCAGCTAGTTATAAGATTAAATGTATGCTTTGTAGAATTAGAGAGAAATACGAACTTTATGGTTAACAGCAGCTCAAAGCTAAGCTACAGAGTATTTAGGTTAACTCATTTTGGGGCAGAAACGAGTTGATTATGAATGACTGCTCATGGCACTCAGCCGACGTTAGGTATTTACACATAGTTGCTTAGGTATACGTCTGATTATAATTTTTATATATGTGGACTGCGTGTTCAATTAAAAGTCAATTCTGATCTTTTTACCAGGCCAAAAATCTCACGCTGTGCGACAATCTCACCTTCGGTATGTATGATCATGCCTAGGTAATTTAACTTACTTTACTTGTTAGTTGTGGCTTGTCTGGTACAATCAGTCAGTTAATCGTATGTAGCGATGTGATGTGAATTAATTCGAGTAGGAATTGAATGAGAATTTTTAAAGCGAAAAGCCCAGCAGGATTTGCTGAGGAGTACATAGTAGAGTCAATCTGGAATGGTGATTTTCCTCCAGGTTCAATTCTGCCAGCTGAGCGTGAACTCTCAGAGTTAATTGGTGTTACTAGAACCACATTGCGTGAAGTGTTACAACGATTAGCCAGAGACGGTTGGTTAACAATCCAACATGGTAAACCCACTCGCGTTAATAATTTTTGGGAAACGTCAGGATTAAACATTCTTGAAACACTGGCACGTTTAGATGAAGATAAAATGCCAGAGCTAACCGATCAGTTACTCTCAGCACGTACTAATATCAGCGCAATTTATACCCGTGCAGCTATAAAACTTGCACCAGAGCGTGTTATCGAAATTTTATCACAAAGCGATGAATTAGAAGATAGCGCACAAGCGTTTGCAGATTATGATTATAAAGTTCATCATGAATTAGCTGTTGCCGGTAACAATCGCATTTATGTGCTCATCCTTAATGGCTTTAAAGGTTTTTATTCTAAGATTGGCTGCCATTACTTTTCAGATCCTCGCACTCGCGAGCTTGCACGCCAGTTTTATAAAGACTTAACTAAGCTTGCTGAGAATAAAGAGCACGATGGTGCAATATTCATGATGCGTAAATATGGTCATCAAACCGGTGAAATATGGCAACATATTCGCGGTGATATGCCTAGCGATATTATGGATTAGTAAAAAGAACCTGCTTAAAGCAGGTTTTTTTATGAACAAAAATCAGTCCATTTATCAAGCGTTCGCTATTTTAGAACGGTGCTATCTATAAATACGATTGTTAATTTATTTTTGATAGCCATAGAATAATGTTTAATTAAATATGGTTGCTATTGTAATTTTAAAATTAGTGCCCATATTAGTAATCAGTATTGCGTAAGCAATTGACAATAAACTCAAAATATTTGGAGAATAAAATGGGTGTATTAGTAGGCCGTCAGGCACCAGACTTTACCGCTGCAGCTGTTCTAGGTAACGGTGAGATTGTAGATAGCTATAACCTTCACGAAAAAATCAAAGGTAAAAAAGCAGTAATCTTTTTCTACCCACTAGATTTCACATTTGTATGTCCTTCTGAGCTTATTGCTTTTGATAAGCGTTATGCAGAATTCCAAAAACGTGGTGTAGAAGTAATTGGTGTTTCTATCGATTCACAATTCTCACACAACGC